>ERZ772897.777-NODE-777-length-37129-cov-5.882883_pt1 | contig 37129 bp, 34 predicted proteins | sample MGYA00512125_ERZ772897 | MGnify/ENA primary metagenome ERZ772897 (study PRJEB29015, sample SAMEA2737660) | human gut metagenome | biome: human gut; feature: human-associated habitat; material: faeces | place: China | collected 2012 ... | reverse complement strand
ATTTTGTACAGTACGGTCGGGCCTTCCGCCATTGTATACTGAAAGCGAATGAGAAAGCGATTCAAGGATTTTGACTTTGAGGAAGGAGAGATTGCCATGAAGGGATTCGCAAAGCGCATGATGCTCATCTTGACGGCGGGCTGCCTGCTCTGCCTGCTGCTCTCTGGCTGCATGTCGGACAAGTACGAGAACAGCGAATACGTCGGCGTATGGAAGGCTACGACGGGCTCGATGGGCGGCATCAATGTCAATGTCGCGAAGACGGTCGGCGGCGAGTTCACGCTGGACCTCCAGCCGAACGGCGATGTCAAGGCTGTCGTCGGCGATGAAAAGGGCAACGGCGACTGGGAGGAGACGGCGAATGGCTTCAAGATCAAGGATTCGTCCGGTGAGATGGTCTTCGTGAAGGTGGAGACTGGCAAAGTCAAGACGGACTATTCGGGCATGACCATCTTGTTCGAGAAACAGGCAAAGGATAAGTGACGGATCGGTGTTGAGTTTTGAGAGGAAGTGAGCAACGTGAAGCGGATATTCCTAGTCCTGCTCATCGTCTTTTCCCTGGCAGCAGCGGGCTGCATCAAAGCGGAAGAAAGCGTGACCATCAAGGAGGACGGCTCCAGCACGATGGTGACGCGCATGGTCGGCAATATGTTTGCCGCAGAGGCCCTGAAGGCCACGAAGAATGAATTCGTCGCGGAGAATCCCGATGCCGTCGTCAAAGACGTCAATGACGGCGACATGACGGGCTACGAGGTCACGGTATCGTATCCGGACATCGAGACGCTGGCAGCCAAGGGCGGCGACATGTTCACGGCGGTGGAAGGCCGCAATGCAGGCGTCACCATCACGCGTTCGTGGTTCTACGACGCCTACACCTTCGATCTCTTCGCCAAGGGCGAGGAGACGGACATGGGCGCGCAGGATCCCGAGAGCAAGAAGATGGTACAGGGCATGCTCGACCAGGTCCAGTATAATTTCACGCTGAACCTGCCTGTCAAGCCTGAGACGCAGAATGCAGACAGCGTCGCTGGTGACGGCAAGAGCCTGACCTGGAACCTCAAGAAGACCATCTCGGAGGGCAAAGACGTCAGGATGCAGGCGAGCTACCGCATCTACAACCAGGCGCACATCGCCCTGACGGTCGGTATCATCGTCCTGGCCTTGCTGCTCGCGGGCGGTTTCCTCTACATGCGGCGCAGGAAACAGGCCGATGAGACTGCGTAAGAGTAATTCGCTGTCTTCTTGACAGAGAGCCCTGCCTGTTCCATCCCTATGATACGAGCAGGCGGGGCATGTTCTTCTTTTCATAAGCCTGGCGATGTATCGCCGGGCTGTTTTTCTTTGTGTTGCAACAATACGCAAGCATTTCATACCTGGTAAATGAAAAAATCGCTCTTGTGTCGATCACATACTTAATATATCATATAAGTAGATAATAAATATCCGTTAGATATTATAATAGAAATAAGGAGCGATTACCATGAAATCATTGCAGTACCTCAACAGCATCATCGCGTCGAAGAAGGACATCGGCTTGCTCGTCTTCCGCATCTTGATCGGCATTGCCTTCATCTGGCATGGCGTGCCGAAGCTCTTAAGCGGCCCTGAGGGGTGGACGGCACTCGGCTCGATGATGGGCGCACTCGGCATCCATATCTTCCCGACGTTCTTCGGACTGCTTTCTGGCCTGGCGGAGACGTTCGGCGGACTCTTCATCCTGCTCGGCCTGTTCTACCGCCCGATGGCCCTCTTCCTCGTCGGCAACCTCATGATGGCGACCTCCATCGAGCTTGCCTCCGGCGCACCGCTCCTGCAGGTCTCGCGCCCGTTTGAGGAAGGCGTCTTCTACCTCGGCGTCGTCTTTGCCGGCCCGGGACGCTACAGCCTCGACCACCTGCTTCGCAATGAAGTCAGTGAAGAAGAACACAATCCTTTCTGAATATCCGCAAGAAAGCCCTGTCTGTTTTGGTTCACCTGGAACAGGCAGGGCTTTCTCTTTGGTCTATATGGAATACATTTTAAGAATGACAGATGATTTTTGATAAGCATTTCACATGGCACGCATGCCATGCTATTGATGATAGCAAAAGATGAAGTCGTGAGATAGGAGGATTTATCATGGAAAAACAGACAGCAGGACGCAAGGCATTGGGCGATTTGTCCTCTTTCATACCTTCCACTGCACCGAGAATCTCACGAAATCCGTCTTTGTTGACGCCAATAGCGACCAAAACGGATACATTCTGAATCTCACCACCCCAGCAGCGCTTGAGGTAAATGCCGTCGACGTAAACGTATGGGTTTTCGCGTGGATAAAAAAAGCAGATGTCAAAGAAATAGAACGTTTAATTCATCTGCCAGCGCTTCATTACGCCTTCTCTGGAAAGACTTCCCGCGCCGCGAGCCGGCAGGCGAGGCGCACGCAGTCGGGGCAGGCGAGCAATGGCTTGCCTGTTCCGACGCCCTTGAGGTCTTTGCAGTAGACGGCGCCTGCCTCCTGCTCGAACGCTTTCATGAGCGTGCGCGCGAGCGCCGCGGTCCGCGGCTTGGAGTCTGGCTGCTCAAGGTTCGCCGTGCTGCGCGAGAGCCCCGCGAGCATGACAGCGCCTACGAGCGCGCCGCAGACGCCCTGCATCATCCCCATGCCGGAGCCAAATCCCTCCGCCATGCGGAAGACCGTCTTTTTGTCCGCGCCTGCCTCCTCCGCGAAGACGCATGCGACTGCCTGCGCACAGTTATATCCTTTCTGCTGCATCAAAGCGACAGCTTTCTCCGCCCGTTCCTCCATGCTGCTTCACCTTTCCCTTTCCTCCGCTCTGTTGCGGAGACTCTCCCGGCTGCGCCTTACGTGCCGTGTGGTTCACGCACGGCATGCGCAGCCCGCGCTGCAGGTAGCTCCGCTGCAGCGCGAAAACACTCTGGATCAAACGCTCCTGCTCGCGAGCGGACAGCCCCTCCTCGAACGAGACACCGATATGGTAGACGCGCCCCGTCGGTGTCTCGACCGGAGTGCAGCGCTTGACGCGCGCGAGGGCGGCAAGTCGTCCGTAGAGCGGCAGGTGCGGGATGTCGACAGCGATTCGCGCCGCGAGCATGACCTCTTCCGCACTCGCGAAGCAAAGCCCGCCGCCGCTGATGTCGATGAGCGCGGCCTCCTCGGCGTCATGCAGGCTGCCATGATCTCCCGGCAGGCGCACGGAGAGCGGCAGATCAATAGGCACGCGCACGTAGCGCCGCATCTGGATGCGCGACACCGTCTCCGGACGATCGAGGAACCACAGGCGCTGCGGCAGACGTGAGCAGCCGCGAAATCCCACTGCGAAACGATAGACGCAGCCATCCCCCGCCGCCGCACAGGCGACCTCCGCACCGGCAGCCGGCGCGCTCAGGAATGCTTCTGGTGCGACATCGAGCGCCACCGCGAGATACCGGCAGGCGATCTCCTGCAGCCGTCCCGCAACCTCGACGGATTCATCCTGAACAACAGTCTGAAGGCGGAAATACTGCCCAGGATGCAAAACATCCTCCGCCCGTTTCGTATCCTCGGTCAAAAGCGCGTCCCCTTTCCACTGCCGCATCCATCCCCGTAATCGGACGCGGTCATCTCATCCGCAGCTCAGACAATCTGCTCGCCGTGGTAAAGCTCGCCGCCGATATGCGGCGCGACGCCGTAGCCGAGCGCCCAGGCCGTCTTGTACTTAACCGCCTGCGCGTGGGTGGCCTCGACGCGGTTGATCTGCTTTTTCACCTCACCCTGTACGCCGACGACAAGCGAGTTCGGCGGAATGACAGCATTCTCCTTGACGAGCGCGCCCGTGAGCACGGTCGCGTTCATGCCGATGAGTACATTATCCCCCACCGTGCAGGCATGCACAATGGCGCTGTGGCCGATCGTCACATAGTTGCCGATGATGCACGGCCCCTCATCTGCGACATGAAGACAGGCGACATCCTGAACATCGACGCCTCGCCGATGCGGATATAGCTCACATCAGCGCGCAGAGGCAGCTCCAGAATACAAATCAGATTCAAACAAGCCCATTATAGCACACTCCGCGCCGGAAAAGGAATACATTTCCCGCGGCTCAGGCAGCCGTACGCTCCTCCGTGCGGAACTGGTCGACGATCGTCGCGCAAGCCGCATCGCCTGTGATATTGACCGCCGTGCGCAGCATGTCAAAGATCCGGTCGACGCCGAAGAGGATCGGCAGTGCATCAAGGGGGATGCCGGCCGAGACCAGGACGGCGACGACGAGCAGCGTCGTGATCGAGGACGCCGTCGAGAACGCGAACACCTGCACTTTCCACATGCTCCTGAAGAACTGCCGGTACGTCGTGCACTTCGAGAACATCGCAACCGAGCCGCCGATCATGACATACGTGACGATCGCGAGGACGAAGACATAGAGCACGATGAGGTACAGGATCTTCGCGAGCACCGCATAGCCGAACGATCCCGTCGCATCCGCCATGAGGTAGAACACGCCGATCGGCGCGATATACATGATGCCCGTCATGACCTTGATGAAGAGCTCCGTCATGTAATTGAAAAACTTCAGAACGAACTCCTGCTTCTCCTGCTCAAGAACGCTGACGGCAAAGCCCATACTCATCGCAAAAACGATGATTTGCAGGATATTTCCACCTGAATTGCAATAATAACTTGAACACCTAGCAACCCTGTCAAGAAGTAAGGCAGACCGAGAGTTCTTCGGAAAAGCATTCTTCCGGAGTTCGATAACCCAGAATCCTTCGTGGCAAAGTGTTCGCCCATTGCTGAACACGCTCTATCTGCTCGACTGAATAGTAGAGGATGATTTCAAGAAAATGGCCATGTTATAAGTATTCATGCGAAGGCCCCATGGAGGGAGATTCCGTTTCTTCCTACATGGGGCCTTGTCGTCATGGATTCTGTATCATAGGCACCGCTGCGTACTACAACGCCGGTCACTCTTTCTTCCAGACCTCCGCCATGAGGTCGTCGTAGCTCGCCTCAAGGTGCTGCACGAGGATACTGAGCATGAGCTGGATCATCTTGCTGTCGAAGGTCTCGTCGACGTACGGCAGGCAGATGTCGAGGTAGATGACGCCGTCGCGCAGGTAGTATTTGAAAATCTTGTACTGCGCGTTGAGGCCGTCCAGGTAGTGCTCGAGTCGCGCTTGCTTGTCCGCGGTGATGCCCGTGACGATCTGCGTGCGAATGAGGGTGAAAATGCTCGTGTCGATGAGGATCGCCATCGGCAGGATCTGCCCCTTGACCTCGATGCGCGAGCGAAACATGACGGTCTGGTAGTCATCCTCGAGCGATTCCGTGCTGAAGACGTTGATGTTGTTGTCGACGAGGAATTCCTGGAAGTCGAGCGCCTTGGTGTTGCTCTCGACACCCTGCTTCCCGCCGCGGCGCGCGGTGCGCTTCGCTGGCTCCGGCTTCTTCGCTGCGGCCATCTCCTCGGTGCTGGTGGTCTGCGTCTCGGTGGCTTGTTCTTCTTTTGTCTTTGGCATGTGTTGTCTCCTCCTATTCTCGGAAAGGCGGCTGGGCGCGCGGGGCTGCGCGCCTTGGCAGCGCTTCCTTTATTCTTCGATCCCGATGAAATGCGCGGCATTCTGATAGCAGATGTCCTCGACGAGCCGCGCGAGCTGCTCTTCGTCGTCTGGGTATTCGCCGCGCTCGACGAGGCCGCCGATGAAGTTGCAGAGGATGCGGCGGTAGTACTCATGGCGCGGGAACGAGAAGATCGAGCGCGAGTCCGTGACCGTGCCGACGGTCGTGCCGAGCAGGCCGAGGCCCGCGAGGCTCGCGAGCTGCTGCTCGATGCCGAACCGCGTGTTGTTGAACCACCACGCGGCGCCCTGCTGGACTTTGCCGCGGATGCCCTCGCCCGGGAACGCGCCGAGGATGGAGCCGATGGCGGCGTTGTCCGCGGGGTTCGCCGGGTAGAGGATGGTGCGCGGCAGGCATTCGAGGCGATCGAGCGCATCGAGCAGGCGCGTGATGCCCTCGGCGGAGTCGCGCGAGGAGATGCAGTCGAAGCCCGCCGCCGTGCCGAACTGCGCGAAGCGCTTCGTGTTGACGTTGCGCAGGGCGCCGTAGTGGAGCTCGAGCACCCAGCCGCGGCGGCTGCATTCCTTGCCGAGGAGCAGGAGGAGGGCCGAGCGGTATTTCTCCTGCTCGAGCGGCGTCGGCGTGCCCTTGCCGTTGAGGTATTTGCCGACGATGTCGTCGAGCTCGAACTCCTCCGACTCGTAGAAGCGGACGCAGGCGAGGCCCGCGTCGACGAACCGGCAGCCCTGCGCCGCGAAGGCGTCGAGCCGCCGCACGACCGCCTGCCGCACGTCCTCCATCGTCGTGATGTCGACGTCCGCCGCGGCGCCGAGGCTGTAGAGCATGTAGTTCTGCCAGTCGTCCGCCGCGATGTCTAAAAGGGCGTCCACGCGGAACGTCGGCAGCACCTGCGTCGCGCAGCCGTCCGCGCGGATCTTCTGATGCCACTTGAGGTCGTCCGCCGGGTCGTCGACGGTGGCGAGCAGGCGCACGTGCGATTTCCTCAACACGCCGCGCGCCGTCATGTCCGGCTCGGCGAGCGCGATGCCCGCCTGCTGCCAGACCTCCTCCGCTGTCTCCGCGGAGAGCGGCACATGCGAGTGGAAATAGCGCAGGAGCTCGAGATGCACCCAGGCGTACATGGGATTGCCGATGGCGCGCGGCATCATCGCCGCGAACTTCTGGAAGCGGTCGCGCCCCGCCGCCTTGCCGCCCGTGATGTATTTCTCCTCGACGCCGTCCGTGCGCATGAGGCGCCATTTATAGTGATCCGACGCGAGCCACGCCTCCGCGAGGTTCCGATAGCGCACGTCCTCCGCGATCTCGCGCGGACTCACATGCGAATGGAAATCGAGAATCGGCATCTTCGCCGCGTACTCATGGTAGAGCTGCTTCGCTGTCTCATTTTCCAGGAGGAAATCTTCGTCCATGAAGCGTTTCATAAAAAACAGCCTCCTTCGTTCGTTGCTTGTTCTCTTTTTCTCTATTCGCCACGCGCCGGGAAAGTCCTGCCACGAGGTCCGGCGTGAAAAACATTGACGTCGCTCCTCTCGTGTACTACAATGTATTACAGAAGGAGGCGATCGCCATGACCGTATCTGTCCGTCTCAACGAGGAGGATTCCACGCTGTTCCGCGATTATGCGGCGCTGCACGGCATCTCCCTCTCCGAGCTCATCCGCCGCTCCGTCCTGGAGCACATCGAGGACGAGTACGACATGCGCTGCTACGAGCGCGCCATGCAGGAATATCGCCAGCACCCGGAGGAGACCTACAGCCTGGAGGAAATGGAAAAGGAGCTGGGGCTCGCGTGACGTACCATGTGCGCTTTACCCGGACAGCCGCCAAAGACCTCAAGAAGCTGGACCGCCATACGGCGGCGCTGATCCTGGGCTGGATCCGCAAGAACCTCGAGGGGTGCGAGGATCCCCGCCGGCACGGCAAAGGCTTGACCGCCAACCGCAGTGGGGAATGGCGGTACCGCGTGGGAGATTACCGGCTGATCGCTGATATCCAGGAAGGCCAAGTCGTCATCCTGATGTTGCGCATCGGACATCGCCGGGACATCTATTAATGAAAAAAGACTGCTGCACGTACCAACGGCGTGCAACAGCCTTTTTCGTCTGCAAAGGGTTCTTTATCTCCTCCCGCTCAGCACGGTCTTCTTGAGGAAGAGCGCGAGGCAGAAGACGGCGAAGATGATGCCGATGGGGTAGCTGATGCTCGTCGCGAGCTTCAGGCCCTCCGGCGCCTGCAGAATGTAGGTGCAGGTCACTGCCGACATAAAGGTCGCTGGCACCATCGGGATAACGAATGCCTTCGAGCCGACCTTCGTGCGGTAGAGGTAGACGGCGCCCGTCCAGAGGACGATCATGGCGAGCGTCTGGTTCGTCCAGGAGAAATAGCGCCAGACGATGTTGAAGTCCATCTGGGAGAGGATGCCGCCGACCGTGAGGAGCGGCACGGCGAAGAGCAGGCGCTTTGCCGCTTTCTCCTGCGGGACGCCGAGCCAGTCAGCGAGCGTGAGGCGCGCGGAGCGGAATGCCGTATCGCCCGAGGTGATCGGGCAGGCGATGACGCCGAGCATGGCGAGGACGCTGCCGATGCCTGCGCCCATGAAGCCGGTGCAGATGTCGTGCACGACAGTGCCGGCGCCGCCCGCCTTCATCGCGGCGGCGAGTCCGCCCGTGCTGTTATAGAACGTGATGCCGGCTGCCGCCCAGATGAGGGCGATGATGCCCTCGGCAACCATGGCGCCGTAGAAGACGGGACGGCCGAGGCGCTCATCCTTGAGGCAGCGCGCCATGAGCGGCGACTGCGTGGAGTGGAAGCCCGAGACGGCGCCGCAGGCGACCGTGATGAACATGAGCGGCCAGATCGGCATCTTCTCCGAGCCGAGCGGATGGAGGTTCTCGAGCGTCATCTCCGGCATCGTGTGGCCGCCGACGCCGAGGAGCATACCCGCCATGATGCCGAGCGCCATGATGATGAGGCAGGCGCCGAAGATCGGATAGAAGCGCGCGATGAGCGTGTCGATCGGCAGCAGCGTCGCGAGGAAGTAGTAGAGCAGCACGCAGGGCAGCACGTAGGTGACGGCGACACCCGTCAGCTTGGAGAGGAGCCCGGCCGGCCCCGTCATGAAGACCGTGCCGACGAGCACGAGGAGCACGACGGAGAAGATGCGCATGATGAAGAGCATCGTGCTGCCCATGTGGTTGCCGACGACCTCGGAGATGCTCTTGCCGTCCTCGCGCAGGGAGATCATGCCGGAGAGGTAGTCGTGCACGCCGCCGGCGAAGATCGTGCCGAAGACGATCCAGAGGTAGACGCTCGGCCCCCAGATCGCGCCGCCGAGCGCGCCGAAGATCGGCCCGAGGCCCGCGATGTTTAAGAGCTGGATCATGAAGACTTTCCACGTCGGCAGAGGGATGTAGTCGACGCCGTCATCGAAACGTACGGCAGGCGTCGGCCGATCCGTCGGGCCGAAGACGTGTTCCACGATTTTCCCATAAGTGAAATAGCCTAGAATAAGGGCACAGAGTGCAACAAGAAATGCTGTCATATTTCATTCACCTCATTGTTTTTCCACGGATGAACGGACGGGGCGCGCGATCCTCCTTTCGTTTTCTTCCCCTTCTGAATTTTTTCTTATTGGTTCTTCCAATATAACATAAATGAAGCGAATTGTCTATAAATAGATGAATATTCCGTCATGCGAACATGAACACCGCCCGCGCGCACGATGTTCCGGCGACCTCAGCTCCCTCCAGCACGACAGCGGCGGTCCCGTGTGCTATAATAGCGGTGAATATTTTATTTGGAAAGAAGGCTTCCCATGGTTCTCCAGATCATCCTCTTCCTGCTGCTCGGCCTCGGCGTCGGCACGTTCGGCACGCTCGTCGGCATCGGCGGCGGCCTCATCTGCGTGCCGATCTTCATCCTCTGCATGAGTGACGGCGGCATCTATCCGTATTTCCACTCCGCGGCGCAGATCACGGGCACGTCGCTCGTCATCGTCATGGCGAACGCGCTCTCGGGGACGATGGCGTACATCCGGCAGAAGCGCGTGCTGTTCCGCGCGGCGATCCCGTTCGCGCTTGCGACGCTGCCCGGCGCGATCCTCGGCTCGTACATCGTCGACGATTTCTCCGGGCCGATGCTCGACTTCTACTTCGGCCTGTTCCTGTTGCTCATGGCGGTGCTCATGGGCTGGAACGCAACGCACAAGCACGCGACGGAGGTGCAGGAGGTCGGGCCGGACTTCCAGTTCAACCAGTGGCTCGGCATCGGCGCGAGCTTCATCGTCGGCTTCCTCTCGAGCATCTTCGGCATCGGCGGCGGCGTCGTGCACGTGCCGCTCATGATCTACCTCCTGGGCTTCCCCGTGCACGTGGCGACGGCGACGTCGCATTTCGTGCTCGCATGCTCGTCGCTCTTCGGCGTCATCAGCCATTTCCTCCTGCAGCACATCGTCTGGGTGCCCGCCATCTGCATCTCGATCGGCGCCGCCGTCGGCGCGCAGCTCGGCGCACGCCTCTCGAAAAAGACGAAGTCCAAGGTCATCCTCGTGCTGCTCGCCTGCGCGATGTTCGCGCTCGGCCTGCGGCTCATCGCTCTCGGCAGCACGCACTGAGAAAGGAACTTGCTGATCGCGGCATGAAAAAAGCGCTTCCCGCATGTGGAAGCGCTTTTTCATAGCAGCCGCAGCCGCTCGAGGACGCCGCGGAGGCGTGCGGGATGCGTGACGACTTCGCGCGCAAAGTCCTCGAGGTAGTCGCGGAAGATGCCCTCTCGCGTGCAGAGGGCCTGCAGCCGCTCGATGTTCTCCTCTACCCGGACGCCATACTCGATGCGGTGCAGCACCCGTGCGAGCTCCGCGCGGGTTTCTTTCGTATAGAGGCTCTTGAGCGCCGCCACGGCGGCCGTCGAGCGGTCGGCGCGCACGAGCCAGACGCTCGTCTCGAGGTCCTGGCTCGGGTCGACAAAGCCCATCTGACGCCACGCCTCGCCGTCCGCCTCCGCGCGCGCCCGCACGCCCGGCGCGAAGGTGATCTCCTTGAAGAGCGCGTCGTTCAGGAGGCGCACGACCTCCGCCTTCGCGTAGAGGCGCTCGTCGCGGAACGGGAACTCCCCCGCCTGCAGCGCGCGCAGAACGCCGATGGCGCGCACGTTGAGGAACGAGGTCACGAGGCGTCCGACGTCCGTGAGGAGATGCGAAAGCCCGAGCAGGCACGCGTAGGGATCGAGCGCCTCCGTGAGCACGTGCGGCGCGAGGATGAGGTCGAAGCTCCCCGCGGGGAGTCATGCAGCCTTTACCTTTTCGATGACACGTGGATCGGCATGCCCCAGAGTCCCGGCGCACGTCGGCGTGGAGGAGCGGGACGCGCGCCGAGACCGCCGCGGGCAGGGCGTGCCCGGCGAAGCGCGTGACGGCGGTGACACGCGCCTCGGGCAAGCGCTCGAGGAGCCGCGGCAGGAGCGTGCATTCGTCAATAGCGAGCACGCGCAGCGGCTCCGGCCCGCGCGGTACGAAATGCAGGACATCCTGCCGGATGGACGGTTCTCCCATCGCCTTCTACTTCCTTTCTCGTCTCTCGGTCTCTCTTCTCGAAACCGCGGTGCGCGCAAGACGCGGCGACGCTACGCGAGGGTACGCGCTTCCTCAGCGCTCGCCTCTTTCGCGCTGCGCGCCTGCCGCCTCCACGGCGAGGACGCGCAGGAGCGCCGCGAACGACTCCACGTAGGCACGGCGGCGCGCGGAAAGGACCGCAGGCGCTTGCTGGCGCAGGAGGTCCTCCCGCAGGCGCGCGCGCCGCGCATCGTCCCCGGCGAGCGCGCAGACGATGCGGACGTAATCTGCCGCGCCGTGTGCGATGAGCTCAGCGTGTCCTGCCGCCGCCAGCAGCGAGCAGCCGACGCGCGCGCTGTGATGGTCGCCCGCCATCGTCACGACGGGCACGCCGAGCGCAAGCGCCATCCCCGTCATCGCCCCGCCCGGATAGGGGAACGGGTCGAGCGCGAGGTCCGCCTGCGCGAGGTCCCTCAGGTACGTGTCAGAGCCGAGACGGACGTCAACGCGCCGCGGCGGGAATCCCGCCGCGGCGAGGCGCGCGCGCAGGTGCCGGACGCGCGCCGGCACACGCAGCGTATCCTGCAGGATGAGGCGTGCCTCCGGCAGGCGCTGCAGGACCTCTCGCCAGCAGGCGAGCACGTCGCCATTGAGCTTGAGGAAATTCCCGAAGGCGGCGAGCGTGACGCCGACGCGCGCTGCCCGCCGCTGTACCGTCTCCGCTGCCGCGCGCATCGCCGCCGCAGGCGTGAAGCACCACGCCTGCGGCAGGCGGCAGAGGCGCTCCGTAAAGAGCGGCTCCACCCCCGGCGGGTCCATCACGCCGTCCGTGAGCAGCGCGTCCACGGCGGGCACGCCCGTCGTATCGAACCAGCCGACCGCCTCGATCTGCACGGGCGCAAGGCGCTGCGCAACGAGCGGCAACGTGACGCCGCCTGCCGTATGGCCGCCGAGGTCGACGAGCACGTCGAGGCGATCGGCGTGCACGCATGCCACCGCGGCAGCGGTATCCTTCGCAGGGAGCACGCGGTAGGCTGCCGTGCGCGCCCGCACGCGTGCCGTCTCCTCATCCTCTTCCGCGCTCAGGCTGTAGGCGAAAAGCGAAAATCCCACCTGCGGCAGGTCGAAGAAGACATCATAGAACCGCGCGGCGGCGGAATCGAGGAACTCCGGCGCGAGGAAGCCGACGCGCAGCGGCCCAGCAGACCGCGCTACCGCCGCGCTCCCCTGCTCCTCCTCCACCGGCGCACGCAAAACGGGGCGCCGGGAATCCTCCCGCGCCCCCGTGTCCTCAGAGAGATCCTCGCGCCCGTACAGCTGCCCGCAGGCGAAATGCTGCGCCGCGAGCGTCTCTGCCGCGATGCCCGGCAGATAGTGCAGCGCGAAAAGATACGCGGCGTAATGCTCGCGCTGACTGCGCAGAAAGCGATCGTCGCGCGCCGCCTCATAGTACGCCTGCGCGCACCCCTCCGCATCGCCGAGCAGCCGGAACGCCGCGCCGAAGAGCTCGTGCAGCCGCCAGGCATCCCGCGCGAGGAAGTCTGCCGTCGCCGCCGCCCGGAGCGCCTGGAGCGCCTGGATTGCCTCCTCCGCCGCGCCGCGCGCGAGCAAGGCGCGGATGGCCGCGAGCTGCGCTCGTTCCTTCTCCGTCATCCTATGCCTCCCCTAGGCACGCCGCAGCGTGAAATAGGCGATCTCCGGCGGGCAGCCGATGCGGCAGGGGAACCAGCTGCCGTTGCCGCTGTGCACATACCCGAGGCTGCCGCCGACCCGCACGAAGCCACGGTTGTACTTAAAAAACGGCAAGAGCGGCACGCCGAGGAAGCCAAACTGGCAGCCGTGCGTATGGCCTGTGAGCGTGAGCGCCGCACCGTGCGCCGCACCGTCATCGATGGCCTCCGGATGGTGCGCGAGCAGCACCGTCACGGCATCCGACGGCACGGAGGCGAACGCCTGCGCCGCGTACGCCTGCCGCTCCTCCGTGAACGCATCGCCGCGCGCGGCCGGATAGTCGACGCCCGCGAAGACGAGCGGCCGCTCCGCCCCGCACACGACCTGCGCCTCGTTGACGAGCAGGTGGATGTCCGTCTCCTTGAGCGCCGCCTCGATGGCGGCGAGGTCGCGCCGGTGCTCATGGTTGCCGTAGACGTACCAGATGCCGAGCGGCAGCCGCGCCGCATACTGCGCCGTGAGCGCGATGGCGCGCCCGTTGAGCGCATCGTCGTCGAAGATATCGCCTGTGAGCACGAGCGCGTCCGGCGCGCCCGCCACCGTGCGCTCGAGCAGCGCCCGATAGTCCTCGAGAGAGAAGAACCAGCCGAGATGCACGTCGCTGAGCTGGGCGAGGCGCAGCCCGCGCAGGTCCGCGGGCAGGTCCCGGACAGGCAGGAAGTGCTCCCGCACCACCTGGGCGTCCTTCTCGTAGAGGCCGCCGTAGAGGCCGCCCGCGAGCGCGAGCAGCGGGTACGCCGCCGCGTGGCGCAGCAAGCGCCGCCGCCCGTAGTCCACGTGCACGGGGCCCGTGAGCCCCGCGAGGCGGCGGAAGAGCCAGCCGAAGCACGTGAGAAGCACGAGCAGGACCTGCACGACGGCGCCGATCGCCACGATGCGCAGCAGCACGCCCGGGAGCCCCGTGAGGTCCTGCCAGACGAGCGGACCGAGCACAAGCCCCAGGATCGTCAGCACGAGGAAGGCGAGCGAGGCACGGCGCAGGACCGTCGCCACCGGCGTGCGGAACACGAGCGGCAGGCACTCCCAGTGCAGCGCGAAGATCACGACGAGCAGCGCGCAGGTCATCAAAAGGAAAACGATCATAGGTCCCGCCTCCATTCCTCAAAGCCCCGGCTGCCCGCCGCGGCGATCCACACGCTCTCCCCTCAGTCCCGCGTGCCTCTCGCGCCCTGGCCACGCACGAGGCGCAGGCTGCGGCGCGGCTTTTCCGCCTCCGCCTGCTGCTTTTCCCGCGCGCGCTCCCGGTCGCGCCGCGCGACCTCGCCGATCCTGCCGATGCTCACGAGGATGCCCACGGAGAACATCGTGACGATGAGCGACGTGCCGCCGTAGCTGATAAAGGGCAGCGGCACGCCGACCACGGGGAAGACGCCGCCGACCATCAGCATGTTGACCGCCGCCTGCCCGACGATGAGCACGACGATGCCGAACGCGAGGAGCTGGCCGTAGAGGTCGCTCGCCTTCTGCGCGATGCGGACGCCGTACACGGCGAGCGCCGTGTAGAGGATCACGACGAAGAGCGCGCCGAGGTAGCCGTTCTCCTGGCAGAAGATCGCGAACGCGAAGTCCGTATGCGCCTCCGGCAGGTAGTCATACTTGCTCACGCCCACGCCGAGCCCCATGCCGAGGAACTCGCCTGAGCCGATCGTCGAGAGCGACTGCACGGTCTGATAGCCGATGTTCTGCGCGTCCTGCCACGGGTCCCAGAGCACGCGCACGCGCTCCAGGCGATACGGCTGCGCCATGACGAAGAAGGTGACGCCGACCGCCAGCACGCCTGCCAGGATGAGGACGTTCCGCAGGGACAGGCGCGCCGCCACGAGGTAGAGGATGATGGGCACGCCCGCAATCACGCACGCCGTGCCCATGTCCGGCTCCTTCTCTACGAGCACCGCCATGAGGACGATGCAGGCGTACTGCAGGTTGAGCGGCGAGACGCGCGCCTTGTGGCGGGCCTGCGCCGCCATCGCCGCCGCCGCGAGCATGATCGCAACGACCTTCGCCCCCTCCGCCGGCTGCACCTGCATGACCGGGAGCGGCAGCCAGCGCCGCGCGCCGTTGACCTCCGGCCCCACGACGAAGACCGCCGCGAGCGCGAGGAACGTCAGCGTGAGCACCCACGGCATCCAGCTGCGCCACCGGTGATAGTCCAGACGCGCGCCGAGGAAGAAAGCGACGATGCCGACCGTCATGGAGATGAGATGGCGCCGCAGGAAGAAATACGCATCATCGTAGCGCAGCTCTGCGTCGACGAAGCTCGAGCTGAACACGTTGACCGTCCCGAGGACGAGCAGCACGAGCATGACGCCGAAGACGGCCTCCATATCGCTGTTCCAGAATTTCTTCCGCACGAGCGGCGTGCGAAGCGATCGCGCGCCTCCCTCTCTATCTGACAAGAACGCCGCCCCCCTCAGGGAAACACGACTTCGCAGCGATGGATCTTCTCGCCGAAGCCGCTGAATTTCCGCTCATACTCCGTCATGATATTGTCCGGCCGGTCCTCCGCATGGAGGTCGTAGGAGATATCGCGCACCGTGAGCCCCGCCTCCTCGAACTGCGTGAGGGAGAAGAGGAAGAGCGGATGGTTGTCCGTCTTGAAATGGAGCTCGCCGCCAGCCTTCAGCAGGTGGCGGTACTTCTCCAGGAAGCCGACATACGTCAGTCGCCGCTTGTAGTGGCGCTTCTTCGGCCAGGGATCGCAGAAATTGATGTAGAACCGGTCGACCTCCCCGGGCGCGAAGATGCGCTCGATGTCGTGGATGTCGAAGACGAGCAGGCGCACATTCTTAAGCTCCTTTTCCGCGACCTTCTTCGCCGCGGCGTAGAGCACGTCCTGCTGCGCCTCGATGCCGATGAAATTCACTCCCGGCTCGCGCTCGGCGAGCTGGCTGAGGAAATCGCCCTTGCCCGTGCCGAGCTCGACGTGGAGCGGCGCCTCCCTGCCGAAGACCTCCGCCCAATGCCCCTGCTGCGCCTCGCTTGCGGGCGCATCCTTCGGGAAGACGAAAGCATCGAAATCATGGATGGCCTGATCCACCCAGGGTTTTCTTCTTAAACGCACGAAATGACTCCTTTATTTCTTTTCCAGATGGTATTTCTTGAGATAGCGGTAGAGCGTCACGCGACTCACGTTGAGGAGGTTCGCGAGTCGGCTCACGTTGCCGCCCGCCGCCTGCCACGCCTTGACGAAGACGTCCTTGTCCTCTTTCCACTTATTGTCCGGCTTCACGTCGCCCATGAGGCTGATGTCGTCCGGGCCGATCACCGCCGCCTTCGTGTTGAAGAAGGCGTACTCGAGCACGCTCTGCAGCTGCTTGATGTTACCGGGCCAGTCGTATTTCCGCAGCACCTCGATCGTCGCGTCGGCGAGCGTCTTCGGCTCCATCTGGTGCTGCTCGGCGAGCTCGCTCACGATGTGGCGCGCGATCTCGGGGATGTCCTCGCGGCGGCTCCGCAGCGAGGGCACGCGGATGACGCTCTTCGAGATGATGTCGTAGAGCGCCTTGGAGAAGAGGCCGCGCTCCGTGAGGCGCTTGAGGTCGCTGTCGCAGGCGGCGATGATGCGCACGTCGATCGACCGCTCGACGCTCTTCTCGCCGATGCGGTGCGTCTTGCCCGCCTCGAGCGCACGCGCGAGCTCCTCGGCGATCTGCTTCGGCATCTTCTCGATCTCATCGAGGAAGAGCGTACCGCCCGAGGCGAGCTCGAGCCGCCCCTGATGGCTCACATCCGGGTTCAGCACGATGCCGAAGAGTTCCTGCTCGAGGAGCTCCGGCGTCGCGTCGCCGCAGCGCAGAGAGATGAGCGGGCCCGCCGCGCGCGGGCTCGCCTGATGGATGCCGTGCGCCATGCGCTGCTTGCCCGTGCCGGCCTCGCCCTGGATGAGCACGTGGTGCTTGTTGCGGGCGACGCGCGCCGCCTTCTCGCGAACGCTCTGGAACGCCGCGCCGCTGCCGACCATCGACTGCAGGCTGTACTTCGCCGTGTAGCCCGCCGCGTGCGCGACGAGCGTCCGCAGGTCCTCGATGGGCATGGAGACGACGACGACGGACTTCACCGCCTGCTCCTCGTCGCGCTCGAGCGGCACGACCGTCGTGATGTCCTCGTACGTCTTCGCGGGCGTGATCCACGTGACCTCCTTGTTGTAGGAGGGAACGCCGCGGAAGCCCTTGTAGATCGGCGTGTGGCGGTAGTTGAGGATCACGTCGTTGAGGTTGAGCCTCCGCCCCGTCTCATGCTCCTGCTTTGCGCCGATGCGCGTGAGGCGCTCCTTGCCGAGCTGGTTCGTATAGGCGACTTCGCCGCCCGGCAGTACATGGTAGACCGCGAACGGCGTCGCGTCGAGGATCGCCTCCTCCGCCCGGATGCGCACGACCTCCGCAAGATGCGCCTCGAGCGCGCTCTTCAGCGTGAGAAGCAGGGAGATGACCGCGTCCTGCGGCAGCTCCACCTGCTCCATCGAGACAAGCGTGATGAAATACTGGCACTCGCCGTTGATCTTCACGGGCGCCGTGCAGGCGTCGCCGAGCTGGCACTCCTCGACCCACATCTCCGGGCCGAACATCCAGAAGGGCGTCTTGTGCTCATACGCCACGCTGATGCTCGACGTGCCGACCTCCTCGATGCCCACGCGCGCGCCCTCGATCTCGCCCGGCGTCATCTGGTAGAACGGCAGGCTGTAGCTCTTGAGCACGACGCAGTCCGCGTCGATGAGCAGGAGGGAGAGGTTGTACTCCTGGAAGAACTCACGGATGCCCTCACTGAGCTTCATGAGGTAGTCGATGGCCTCCTGGTGCTTCTGCTGCAGGCTGTGGAATTCCTCCGGCGCGTACCGCTTCGTCGTGTTCATCTTCTCGCGCGGCACGCCGAGCTCCTGGCTCTTCTGCCAGGACGCCGCGACCCATGGATGCACGTTCGGGTCAAGCGTTCCCTCCTGCGTGAATTTCTCATAATAGTGTTCCAGCTTCTCGCGACTGCGATGTTCTCGGATCAAAGAACTCGCTCCTTTCGTAAAATATTCCTCACAAGGCGGCGCCAGTACCGGGCGGCGCGAACGCGCGCCGTCTCCCCTGCGCTGCCGGATGTTCGTCATGTTTCATCGCTATAGGAATCGTATCTTTGTATACTTGTACCCTTCATTTTAACAATCCTCCCGCCGAACTGCAACCATTCTCAACAAAAATCGTCAAATTTCTTCTGCCGGACGGGGCGCGATGTCCCACGGCTCTGGAATCTATGGTATAATAGAAAATGTGTGTCAACGCCGGTGCCGCGGAGCTCCTCCGGACGGCGATCATCCAAGAGAAAGAGGGACGACCATGTCAAGACAATATCGGAAAATGCAGGAAAAGCTCTATAAGAAGCCGGAAAAGAAACCGACGGAGAAAAAGATCGGCAAGGACTACGTGCTCATGGCGGTGACGGTCTTCACCGTGCTCGTGACGGCTGCCGGCTGGATGCAGCTCGACAACCTGAGCCGCAGCATGTACTCCCTGCTCTCCATCTCGCTCATCCTCACCTACGCGCGCCGCCATGCCGATCTCAGCGAACGCGCTGCGCTCCTCGTCGAGCGCGGCAGTCTCGTCACGATGGTGCTCGCCGTCGTGATCTTCCTCGCGACGCTCTTCGTGCACTTCACGTCGTGACGCGTCACGCCAGGACACAGGAAAATATCGCAAACCAAAAATCCCTTTTCCAGCGCGCTGCCGCGTGGAAAAGGGATTTTTTTGAGGAACCGCTCAGTCGTCAGCGGTTCCTTCTTTCTTTCGCTTTGCCTCAAACGCTGCGAGCTCCTCCGCGGAGAAGCTCTCGCGGATGGATTTCCAGCGGTCGTGCAGCCAGAACCACTCCTCCGGGTAACGGCGGATGTGCGCCTCCGTGAGGGCAGCGAGCTGCTGCGTCGTGCGCTGGATGTCGGCGCGCTTGTCCTTCGTGCGCCGCGTGTAGATCGGCGGCGAGACGATGAGCGTATGACGCCCCGTCGCGTCGTCCCGGTGCATGAACGCCGGGAAGATCGGCGCGCCGCGGAAGCGGCTCATGCCCGCCGCGCCCGTGAGGTAGTTTGTCGGCTGATCGAAGAACTCGACGAGCATGCCGTCGCGCTTCGAGGGGTCCTGGTCCATGATGAGCCCGATGAACCAGCCCTCAGAGAGCATGTCAAACATCTCGCGCACGCCCGTCTTGTACGTGATGTGCATGCCGATCTGCGTGCGCCGCTCCACGATGAAGCGGTCCGCGCCTTTGGAGCGCTGCTTCTGCGCGACGCCGACGAGCGGGATGCCGGCGAGCGCGAACGCGCCGCCCATGAGCTCCCAGTTGCCGCTGTGCGCCGTCGCGATGATGCCGCCCTTCCCCGCCGCGAGCGCCTCCTGCAGATAGGAAAGCCCCTCGATGGCGACGTAGTCGCCGATGTGCCGCTCGATGACGGGAAAGCGCAGGACCTCCATGAACATGGGGCCGAAGCGCACGGCCGACGCCTTCGCGATGCGCTGCGCCTCCCCTTCGCTGCACGCGAGGCAGCGCTGGACGTTCCCCTCCGCCAGGCGCCGGCGGCGGCGCGGCACGAGGGGCCAGGCGAGATGCCCGATCCCCCAGCCGACGGCGTCCGCGAGGCGCCGCGGCAACAGGCAGGCGAGGCAGCCGATCGCCTTGAGCAGATAGTAGGATAGCATGGCGCGCCCCTATTCCTTCTCCGAGTGTGGTGCCTGCAGTTTCGCGAGCTCCTTCGTGAGGCGCTTGACTTCCTTGCGGAGCTCCGGCAGGTGCTTCATCGCCGCCTGCATGCGGAGCCATTCCGTATGGCTCTGCACGGGGAAGCCCGCGCAGAACACGCCCTCCGGCATGTCGCCGATGATGCCCGAGCGCGCCGCGTAGACGGAGTTCGCGCCGATCGAGATGTGGCCGACCGTGCCGACCTGCCCGCCGAACGTGACGTTGTGCCCGACGGTCGTCGAGCCGGAGATGCCCGTCTGCGCGACGATGAGGCAGTTCGGGCCGATCTTGCAGTTGTGGCCGATGTGCACGAGGTTGTCGATCTTCGTGCCGTGGCCGATGACGGTCGAACCCATCGCGGCGCGGTCGATGCCGTCGTGCGCGCCGATCTCGACGTCGTCCTCGAGCACGACGTTGCCGACCTGCGGCACCTTCGTGTGCACGCCGTCCTTCGTCGTGAAGCCGAACCCGTCGGAGCCGATGACCGCCGAGCTGTGGATGATGCACCGCTTGCCGACGTGGCAGTGCTCGCGCACCGTCGCGTTGGAGTAGATGACCGTGTCCTCGTCGATCTCGCTGTACTGACCGACGTAGACGCCGGGATAGAGCGTGACGCGGTCGCCGATCACGGCATGGTCATCGACGCAGGCAAACGGCAGGATGGTCACGTCCTTGCCGAGCTGCACGTCCTTGCCGATGTGTGCCTCACTGCTCACACCCTGCGGGAAGACGAGCTTCGGCGTGAAGAGCTCGAGCAGCTTGGCGAACGCCGCGCGCGGCGCCTCGACGTAGAGCGCCGGCAGCGGGAAATCCTCCACGCCCTCCGGCAGCATGACGGCGGCCGCCCGCGTGGACTTCGCCTCCTCGATGTGCGGCTCCACGGCGAACGTGAGGTCATGCGCCCCGGCGCCCTCGATGTTGTCCAGTCCGGAGATCACGATGCTGCCGTCGCCGACGACGCGTCCGCCAACGTAGGCTGCGATCTCCGCCAATGTCTTTTTCATGCGCTCACCTGTCTTTTCTCATACTCACTGCAGCTTCTGGATGGCTTCGTCCGTGACGTCGACGCCGCCCTCGATGACGACCTTCTGCTGCGCCTGGTTGTCGACGACGGCATCGAGCTTCTTCTCCTTGGCGATGTCGGCGAGCGCCGCATCGATCTTCTGCTTGAGCTGGACGCTGTAGGACTGGTTGAGGCCGGCGACCTTACGGCGCGCGTCGAGCTCCGCCTTCTGGTAGTCCTCGTCGCTCATCGTGCCCTTCTTCGCCTCGAGGTCCTTCTCCGCATCCGCCTGCGCCTGCTGGATCTTCTCGTTGCCTTCCTCGACGAGCGACTGGATCTGCGGCGCCTCTTTCATGATACGGTCGCCGTCGATGTAGCCGATCCGCGTCTGGCCGCAGCCGCTCATGACGAGCATGGCAGCGAAGCCGAGACCCAGGAGCACGCGCGATTTCTTCGTAAGGTTCATTCCTTCATCCTCTTCTTTCTCTTATCCCAGGAAGGGGCGCCAGGCCCTTTCCCTTCTCTCTTGAAATAGTTCAGCCGTCTGCCGCAGACGGCGGGTCCTCCGTGAGCTCCGCCTTGACCTCATCCGTCACGTCCTCCGCCGAGACACTCACGGTCTTGACGTACTTCTCCGGCCGGTCGGGCGCCGCTGGCGGGCGGAACGCCGCGGGGAGCAGGGAGGAGAGGCTGCGCGCAGGATCGCAGACGATGAGCGTGAAATGGTGCAGGATGGCGACCTTCGCCGCCTTGCCCGCGATGTCATTCAGGATGCGCGACTCGAGCGCTGTGATCGCCTGCTCGTTCTCCGCAAGCGCCGCCTGGTCTGCCTGTGCCTGCTGCTGGCGCGTGACAGAGTCCGCCATGCGCTGCTGCAGGGCGAGGACATCGCGCGCCTGCGCCTCCGTCTGCGCGTGGACGGCCTGTGCCTCCCGCTGCGCCCGGAGATCGCCGAGCCCCGCCTGCTGCCCCGCGAGCTCCTGCTCCACGGACTTGGCTGCGTAGTCCTTGATCTCCTGCTGCCAGGCGCGATAGAGCGCGATCTGGCGCGCGCCGCGCTCTCCCTCGAGGTCCTCGAGCTGCTGCTCCATCTGCGCCACGTTGTCATCCGTGAGCCCCATCGCCTTGCGGTTGTCGAGCTTCAGCTTGATGTTGAAGATCTCGTTGAGGTACTCGGCGTTGATGGCATCGCGGCGCTCCTTGTACTCCGGCTCAGACTTCTGCCGGTAGTCGGCCGCTGCCTTCTTCTGCGCGCGCTCGAGCTCACTGCGCCGGCCGATGACGTCCTGGGCGTTCTTCTGCCAGACGGAATCGTCGAAGGGCTGTGCATCGACCTTCGGCGGCGCCACCGTGAGCGGCACGTCGAGCTGCTGCGAGAGGGAGGAGCGGATCGCCTCGCGCTCAGAGAGGAGGTCCTGGAGCTTGCCGTAGTCCGGATGCGCCTCGATGAGTTCCTGGAGCTTCACGACGCCGACCTCGCCCGCCGTCACCGGCGCAGGCGTCTCCCGCTGCAGCAGCGACCGCATGAGGACGGCGCCGAAGACGAGCAGGATGAGGGCGACGAGCGCGATGCCTGCGGCCAGGCGGCGGCGCCGCCCATCGTCCTCGTGGGCGTCGGCTCTTTCCGGGGACTCTGCCATAAAATACCTCCATTCAGAAAGATACCGAGCACATTACATGGCTCGGTACCTGTTCATTCATGTGGCACGTATGTCTTATTTGGAGATCTTCTTGATGACATCCTGCGTGATGTCCGTGCCGCCGTAGACGACGGCGTTCTTATCGATGACGACCGTGAGGCCCTTGGCATCAGCAACGGACTTGACCGTATCCTCGACGGATTTCTGGATCGGCTCGATGAGCTCCTGCTGCTTCTGCTGGAGGCGCTGCTGCGTCTGCTGGTAGTAATCGGATTTCTCCTGATCGCTCATGTTCTTGGATTTCTCCTCGAACTCCTTCTGTGCATCAGAGACGGCCTGCTGCAGCTCGGAGTTCGCGCTCTGGAGCTGCGGGTGCTGCGCCATGACCTGGCGGTAGTCCACCGTGCCGACGTTGCTGTTGCCAGAAGCGGAGGCGATGCCGCCGAACTGCGTGACTGCGAGCGCCACGACGGAACCGACGAAGACGAGCGCGATGAGCACGCTGATGATCTTGACCGTTTTCTTCTGTAATGTAACCATTTCTTTCTTCCTTTCCCTATCTGGGTAGAATGAGATTGCAAAAGACCTGAAGCATGTTTCATTATAGCAAAGTCTTTTTTTTTCTTCAAGCGTTTCCTGCAGGATGACGATAAGCCGCACCCGTCAGAAATTGCCGATGAGGCGGAGCCAGCCGCCCTCGTCATCGAGCGCGTATTCGAGGTTGAGGAAATCGTGCAGGCGGTAGCGCAGCGCGCCCTCGCCACGGCGGTCCCACGCGTGGTATTCATAGCGCACGAGCCAGTCGCGCGCCCACTGCCACGATAGGTCGTAGACCGGACGCCCGTCCTTGAAGTCGTAGCGGAGTCCCGCCTGCGCGCCCTGCCCGAACGTATGGCGCCAGCCGAGCTGCCAGCGCCACGCCACGTCCTGTGGCGTCACGTCGAGCAGGCCGTAGAGCTCGTCGTGCGGCGTGAGCATCCTGCCCGCGTGCAGGCGCAGCAGCAGGTCGTCCTTCGCGCTGTGCGACGCGCTCTCCGAGCGGCCGATGTCGAGCCAGCCCGAGAGGCGCAGTCGATAGCGCGCCGAGTCCGTGCGACTCATGACCGCCGCGCGCTCCCCCGGCGTGTACGTGACCGTCGTGTGCGCGCGCAGGTGGTGGAAATCCGGCTGCGCGTCGAGCGCCGAGGCAAAGAGCGCCTCGAACTCCGCGCGGTGGCGCGCCGTGAACGCGACGGGCACGCCGACGAGCAGGTTCACGCGGTCGTGCATGAGCTCGCGGTGCGTGAGCAGCGAGACGTTCGGCAGCGTATCGGATCGCATCGAGAGGTCGACGGTGCGGACGACCGGCGTGCGTGGGTAGACCGTGAGCGTCACCTGCGCCGCCGTATCCGCCGTCACGTCGAAGTCCGCGCGGAACTCCGGCAGATGCACGGCGAGATAGTCATTGACCTCGCGCTTCAGCACGCCGTTCGTCCAATCCGCTGCCGCGACGGGCAGACCGATGAGCGCGCGGTCGAAGACCTGCTCGATGCCCACGAGGTCCCGGCGCACCATCTGCTCCACCTCGGGCGGCATGCCGTCGACCGAGGTCTTGAGTGCGACGCTCCCGATGGTGTCCGCCCAGGGGACGAGCGCCACGGAGACGTGCGCCTCCGTCCCCGGCTCCACGCGCACCGACTGCACGCTGTAGCCGACGAGCACCTTGTCGAAGACCTCGCGGATCAGCGCTGCCGCCTCGTCCGTGCGCGCGCGGTCGAGGCCCGCGGGTTTTCCAACGAGGAGCTGCCCCGCGATGGCCTCGATGGTCGTCTCCATGCGCTTCCCCACGGGCGGCGGCAAGGCGCCCGGCGACGATACCTCCGCCCGCACGGTTTCGATGCGCTGCATCGCCTCCGCCCGGCAATGGCTGCCGGGCATCCCCTGCGGCAGGCAGACGGTCAGCAGGGAAAGGAGCAGCGCTGCCCCGAAAACTGCCCTGCGCATCTCCTCTCTCCTCTCATCTATTGCCGCGCCGTATGTCCTTTTCTATCGATATCAGAACGTCCCGCCGACGCTGAAGTGCACGCGTCCGCCATCACTGCCACGGCCGTAGTCGAGGCGGATCGGGCCGAGCGGCGTCGTAAGCGACAGGCCGATGCCGACACTGCCCTTGAGCGTGTCCGGCCAGAGGCCGCTATCCCAGGCGCTCCCCCAATCCGTAAAGAGTGCGCCTTGCACCTTGCTCACGATGGGGAAGCGATACTCGAGCGTTGCGAGGAACATGCGGTCGCCGCGGAACTGGTCATCGCGGTAGCCGCGCAGGCTGTCCTGACCGCCGATCTTGAACTTCGAGAACTCGGAGAGGTGGCCACTGCCCCAGCCGTACTGGCCGCGCAGCGCCCAGACCTGCGCATGTCCCGCCTTGAAGTAGCGCTGGTCCTCGATGTCCGCCTTGCGGTAGTTGAAGTCGCCGCCGAAGCCGCCGATCTCGCCCGTGATGCCCACGCGTCCGCCAGAAGTCGGGAAGTAGATGTTGTCCCGCGTGTCCGTGACGTGGGAGAGCGTCAGGCTGCGCGTGAGACCGAAATTGTAATCGCGCCATGCCTTGTACGCGTCCGTGCTGCGGTCGCCGTACTTACCGGACTCCGTGTGCTTCCTGTATTCGTCCTTGCGGTTTCGGAGCGTGATGTAGTTCGTCGAATACTCGCTGACCGGGCGGCCGAGCGTGATCTCGCCGCCGGAGTACTTGCGCATGTACGATTCGAGGTAATCCCCATCCGCATTGTAGTCATCGTATTCGTACGTGCGGTTGTAGACGCGGATCGTGCCGACGGTCTCTTTCTTGTCGAGCCAGGGATGGCGGTAGGAAACGCTGTAGCCGTGCGAATCCGTATCGTCGCCGCTCATCTCGTACGTGATGCTCACCGCATCGCCCGTGCCGCGGAAATTCGAATCGCCGACCGACACCATGCCGATGACGCCGTCCTGGCTGGAGTAGCCCGCACCGACGCTGAACGTACCCGTGCGCTTCTCCTTGACATCCCATTCCACGACGACGGCATTGGGATTGACGCCCGGGATGATCTTCGGGTTGACTTCCTCGAAGAAGCCGAGGTTGTTCACGCGCTGCCAGCTGCGCTGGGTCTTCTTCGCGTTGAACGGCTCGCCGACCTTCTGGCGCATCTCGCGCAGGATGACATAATCCTTCGTCTTCTTGTTGCCCTTGACCTTGAAGCCCTCGATGACACCCTCGTTGATCTTGATCGTGAGGTTGCCTTCCTTGTCGATGTTGAGGTCCGTGATTTTTGTGAGGATGTAGCCGTCCGCCCGATAGCGCTCCTGGATCTTCTGCACGTCACGGCGCAGCTCGACGCTGTTGAGGATCTCGCCGGTCTTCAGCGGGACGAGCGCCATGAGATCCTCCGTCTTCTCAACCGTATTGCCCGTGATCTTGAGGCTCCTGAGCACGGGGTTCTCGAGCAGATGGTACGTGAGGATGACGCCCTCTGGCACCTCCTCGAAGGCCGGGAACAGGTCGTAGTAATAGCCCGTATCGAGCAGCGCCGCGAGGTCCTGGTCGAGCCCCTTGGCCGTATACTTGTCGCCAACGTGGAGCGTCGCCGCTTTCTGCGCCGTCGCGCGCGTCGCTTCCGTCGCGCCGTCGAACTCGATGTCGACGATCGTCTTGCCCTCGTACTTCTTCTTGTACGCCTCGATGGCTTCCTCGGTCGGACGCAGCTTCGCCCAGTCGCTGATGCGCTCGCTTCTGGTATCCGCCGCTGCGTTGCCAGCAGTCTGCTGCAGCGCCGCATCCGCTGCAGCCTGCTCCTTGCCTGCGTCTGAGGATAACGTGCTCTGTGCCTCCGCTTCGCTGGCCGCAGTTTCTCCTGCGGCACTCGCCGTCACAGCGGCATCTGCCGCACCCTCTTCCGCGGATGAAACGCCCGGGATGGCCGTGAAGCTCGTCGCCAGGGCAACGGCACACGCCAGTTTTCGATAGTGCTCTCTCGTCAAAAGTCAAACCTCCCATAGATGGTGTGGCATCGGATCTCATCTTCCCGTCATGCCCTCAGCCGCCCGTACGCACGCGGCGTCGCATGTAAGCCTACGCCCTATTATATCGGTTTCTCAGGGGGCCCGCAAGGCTTTCCCCGCCGACTGCATGAGCTTCTGCGTCTCCGGCGAGGGGACGCGCGGCGCCGTCTCTCGCGCGGCAGCCGGTACCTGTGGCACTGTCTGCCCCCTCACCGCTGGCGCCTGTGCGGGTGGCGCCTCCGGCGGCGAGGCCGACGCGATGCGCTGCTCCTCTTCAGGCGCACCTGCGGAGGCCGCAGCGGACGCAGAAGCAAGTGCCTCCCGCGCCGCATCCTCCTCGCCATCCGCCAGCGCCGCCGACCGGGCGACAGTCTCCACCTGCGCCGCAGGGACCTGTGGCATCGGCCCGTCTGCCGGCGGCGCCGACGCTGGCTGCAGGAGCAGACCGAGCGCCAACAGCGACGCCGCCGTTGCGAGCGGCAGGACCCGCCGTCCCCAATACCGCCAGGCAGCGGGCCGCTTCGTCTCCTTGGCTCGCGCGAGCTCCGCCTGCGCGAGCATGACCTTGAGGTCGCCTTTCACGTCTTCTCCCTGCTCCAGGGAGTCGCCCGCCTCGTCGAGCCAGTCGCGCGCCGCGCGGATCCGCTGCGCCTGCTCTTTCCACTCGTCTCCCATCGCTGCCTCCTTTCCCTGCTGCTGCACGACCGCTTGCCTGCCCCGTGCAGTTTCTTATATATTCCCTTCTGTCAGTGGGATTTGAACAGGCGATATAAACGAAAAAACCGCGATGAACGCGGTTTTTCCCAGATATACTCATATTATCTCATGATATGAACCATTTTCCTCGTGCTCACATGCTCACCAATGCTGCATGAAGCGGGAAAGCATGCCCCGCACGCGGCGGATGCCGCTCTTCTGCAGGCGGTAGATATGCGATTTGCTCACGGAGAGCGCCTCCGCGACGGCTTCGACCGGCTGGCTCTCGAGATAAACACCCGTGAGCACGGCGCGCTCCTTCTCGGGCAGGCGCCCCATCGCCGTCTGCAGGCGGCCCGCGAGTTCATCGGACTCCGCCTGCTCCGGCACGGAGAGCGCCGCCGCATCGGCGAGCGCCTCCTTGAACGTCATCCCGCCCTTCTCGCCATCGAGGCTCGCGTCCATGCAGGCGACATCGGATTCGTGCTCCTTCTTCAGGAAATCGCACATCCGGCCGCGGATGCGGTGCACCGCGAAAAGGCTGAACGCCACGCCGCGGCGCGGGTCATAGTGCTCCACCGCCTCGATGAGGCCGACGGTCCCCTCCTGGATGAGGTCCATGACGCCGTCGAAGCCGCGGTACGGCAGCGCCTGCTTGAAGACGAGCGGCTGATACGACTCGATGAGCCGCCGGCGGGCCTGCTGGTCCCCGCGCTCCTTGAAGGCGCGCCACAGCGCCGCCTCTTCCTCTGACGAGAGGAGCGAAACCTCATTGAGTTCCTTCATATAATCGTCTAAGCGCATGGCGCACCTCCTTTCTCTCTTAGAATTTATACTGGGCCTCCAGGCCGAAGACATAGTCCCCGTTCTCGCGATCGAGCATCAGCCCCAGGGAGTCGCTCAGATCGTACTGCACGCCGTAACGCTGCGTGTCGTCGCCGATGCCGCGGATATAGTGGACCTGCAGCCGGTCGGAAAGGCGCTTGCCCATCTCGACGTTGTAGACGTTGTCGTCATCCTTGCCGCTCTCGCCGCGCCCCTGCTGCTCGAGCGCCGATCCGTTCCCGCGCGAGATGCGGAACGTATCGAGCCAGAGCAGGCTGCGCATCTGCTCCTCGAGGTCGGCGATGATGCTCATAGAGAGCCCGATGCTGAAGAAATCCGTCGCATCGACGTCCATGTCCCCATGCGCATAGGCATTGTGGAGCGTGAGCATGCGCAGGATCTCCGTCTCGCTGAACTCCGGCGACGAGGAGAGGAGCACCTTCATGTGGTTGTCGAGCGTCCCCTCGAGTCCGAGCATGATCCGCGTCGTGCCGAGTTTCGTATCGGCTCGGAAATGGATGCTCGGCAGGAACGTATCGACCTGGTCGAACGTCGCCGTCCCCTCGCGGATCTGGAAGAGGTTCTTTAGATAGCTCACCGTGCCGCCGCGCTTCACGCGGAACTGGCCGCTCGAGTGCGGATGGCGCGTCGTACCGCCGAAATGCGCGTCTCCCGTGAGGTAGAAGTCATAGAGCCGCGCGCTGTAGAAATGCACATCGCTGCCAGCATGCACATCGAGGTCGAGCAGGACGTCGGGGAGTTCCCCATCGGAGTCCGGCAACATCGGCACGGAGACTTCGCATTGATCGAAATCCATCCTGCCAGCGAGCTTTGGCATCTTCTTGCCGAAGAGCTCACCCTCCGTGAGTTGGAACGCGCCCGTGAGCGGCCCATTGTAGAAATCGGAGCGCACCTCGAGATGGTTGAGCGAAAGATTCGCCTCGTAGTCCGTCGGCACGAGCCCCGTGAGCGTGAGGCTGCCCGAACCTTCGTAAGAACCGCTCCCCATTTTACCAGAAAAGTCCGAGAGCGTCATCACATTTCCATGAAAAATCACTTTTCCTTGCATTTGTTCCAGCGGGTTCTGTAGTGGTTTCAGCTTCATCGCACCGTCCGCGAGGGATAGCTCGCCGTCGAAGAGCGGATGCGCCGCCGTGCCCGTGATGATCATGCTGCCTTTCGTCGCGCCCATCGCCCAGTCGATCTGCGGGGAAAGCATGGGGAGCAGCGAAAGGTCTGCGTCGTCAAGGGAGACGACGAGATGGATCTGCTCGTAGTCGGCGAGCGCATCCTCTGCGCCTGCCGTGAGTGCCCGCAGCGGCACGACGCCGTTCGCGCTCGCATGATACGTATGCGGCGCCTTCGCGCCGATCGTCTTCTCGACCTGCAGCCCGTTGACCGTGAGGATGCCATGGGAGAGGTTCATCTTTCCCGTCAGGCGGTCAAACGTCGAGCCCTCGATGCCGCCGTCCTTCGCCTCGACAGTGACGTCGGCTGCTGGACTCAGGACCGTGCCGCCGATCGCGGCATCGATGTCCGCCGTGCCGAGCACATCGGCATGGAGCCCCGCCGCCTTCGTGAACATGCCAAGCGCGATGCCCTGTCCCTGCGCGTGGATTGCAAGCTCGCCCGCGAGCGTCGCCGTCCCGGTCGCCGAGAACGAACCGTCCGCCCCCTGCGCGCCCTCGCACTTTTCGATGGTGAGGACGCGGTCCGCGAGACGCAGCGCGAGCGAAAGGTCGTGCACGTCGTAACCGGCGATCTGTCCCGTCGCGACCGTGCCCGTAACCTCCATCTGCGGGTCCTCCGCCGTGCCGCCGAGCACCGCCGACGCGTCGAGCGCACCGCGCAGAAGGTCCGTCTTCTTGTCGAGGAGTGCCGCGAGATTCTGTGCATCGACGTTCGTCACCTGGACGTTGCCGCCGAGCGCGTGGCTGGCGGTATCGATGGAGAGGTTGAGCGCATAGCTGCCATCTCCCTGCTTGAACCCGAAATCGTCGAGCGCGAGCACATCGCGCTCGTAGTGCGCATGGCCATAGGCGTCCGTGATGGGCACGCCGTTGAAGACGAGGCTCGCCGCCTCGATCGTCCCATCGAAGACCGGCGCCTGGATGCGCCCCGTCACGTCGCCGCGGAATTTGCCGTGCCCGGAGACCTCATAGGGGAGCTTGTGCTCGATGCGCTTCATGTCGATATCGCGCACCTCAGCCGTGAGGTGCAGCGCCCCGTCGAGGCCGATCGTTCCGTTCAAGACGGCATCGACCAGCGGTGAGTAGATGTGGAAGACCTGGAGCCGCACGGCATCGTCCTTGATGAAATAGTCGCCGTCCATGCCGGAGAGCAGCACGCCGCGGTAGCTGCCGCGATAGAAATGGATGTAGCCGACGGCCTCGGGGTGGTCGAGCGTCCCCGTGAAGTGGATCGTGTTGTCGACATTGCCCGTAATCGGCTGGTCCGGCGCGACGAGCGCCGCGATATCCTCCATGCGCGCGCCCATGGCATCGACGCGCAGGTCGAGGCGCTTCTCGCCGACGAGGCCGATGCTACCCGAGACGAGCCACGTCTCCTTGCCCCCGTTCTCCATGAGGAAATCCTCGATGACGAGCCCATCGAGGCTGCCGTGTGCCTTGAGCGCGAGCGTGTCGAACGGCTGGCAAAACGCCTTGCCGTGCATCGCGGAGAACGCGAGGTCCACCTGCGGATTGGCGAGGCTTCCCTGCACCGTCCCCTTGAAATCCCCGAACCCCGAGAGATCTGCCTGCGCCACGAGATGACGGAGTAGCGAGAGGTCGACGTGGCCACCGTAGAACGCGAGGTCCAAGGTCTCCCCGCCCGTCACGCTGCCCTCGAGGCCGATGCTCGAACCGTTCGGCAGGCGGGCGCTCAGATAGTCGAGCTGGAGGTCCCGGCCGCGCAGAGAGAACGAGCCGCCCAGCCGGTTCACCGGCAGGCTACCGTACGCGCCGTCCGTCACGGAGAGGCTGCCGTCTGCCACGAGCTTCTCCGCCTGCGTCCCCGTGCCGGAGAAGCCGAGATCCGCCGTGAGCGTTCCCGTGATGGCAGGGACACTCACGCCCGCCTTCGCGGCGAGCAGCGGCACGGCGGAGGCGAGCGCGACGCGCTCCGCCTTGACGTGTCCCGTGTAGGACACATCGTCCAGCGATACCTCCGCCTCGCCCGCGAGCGTGCCGCCGAAGGCCTGTACACGGGCATCCTGCACGTAGAGCACGCGGTCTAAGAGGCGCAGGTGGGCCGCCGCCTCGGTGAAGTCGATGCCATCGACCGTGCCGCGCGCGATGTGGACCTCACCGTCTGCCCGCGGATCGGCGAACGTCCCGCCGATCTGCGCCTCGAGCGTCACGGGGCCCTCGTAGGCCACGGGGAGCGCGTCGCCGAGCACAGCGGTGGGATCGACGTCCTGCGCCGTGAGCGTAAGTTCCATCGCCGGCGACGGCGTATCGAAGCGGAGCGTGCCGTAGACGCGCGCCGCCTGCCCGTTGAGCTCCGCCGTGAGATCGCCGCCGAGCGAGCGGTTCGTGAAATGCGTGAAGCCAGCGATCGCGCGGATCTCCTTCCCCTGCACGGTCACGGCGCCGTCTGCCACCTCGCCGTCTCCGACGAGGGAGAACTGCCCCGCATGGCGGTAGAGAGCCGCGCGCGCCTGCTTCACCTCGCCGCCCTCGATCGTGACGCCGTCCGGCAGCAGGTCCTCCGGCACGAGCGAGAGATACGGTGCGAGATCCACGTCCTGCACTTCGGCGTTCACGATCTGGCGGTCGCGGTCGAACGTCCCCGTCACCTCGGCGGTCGCTCCGTCCTGCGCAGCGTGGAACTTCGCCTTCATCACGGGATAGGAGGAAAAGTCCAGCGTGCCGCTCACATCGTCGAGCGTGAGCTCGCGCCCGTCCTTCTTCCCCGTCACGCGGGCGTCCTCGATGACGACTTCGCCGCGGAATGTATTCTCCCCCGCGCGCTCCGTCTTGATGTCCTCCACGTTCCAGGTGCCGTCCGCCCGCTCCGCAAGCGTTGCCGCGACGCCGCGCAGCGTCACGCGGTCGACGGCAGCGGCGGGATCCTTGAGCGCAGAAAGCAGGCGAAAGTGCACCTGTGCCTCATCGGCACGGGCGATGCACTCCGCCTGCTTGTCATAGATGGTGATATCCCGGATGGAAAGGCCGTGCAGCGATGAGACCTCGACGCTGCCGACGGAGACCTCCGTGCCGAGCGCCGTGCCCACGAGGCGCCCTGCCTGCGCGCCCGCCATCTGCATGAACGAGGTCGTCTGCGCATAGTACCAGGCACCGGCGCAGGCGAGCACGAGGAAGAGGAGCAGGCCGAGCAGCCCGCCTTGCACTGTCTTGCGCTTCGTCATGACCTCACCCTCTGATCTCGTTCATCCCGCAAACCAGCGCCGCTGTCGCCTCTCTCCCTGGACTACGCACGGGCCCCCTGCCGCGCTCAGCGCGTCCTCACTGCGCGAGCTCCGCCTCGACGCTGCTGCTCTCCGCCGCCGCGTTTTCTGCGGGCTGCGCCGCCTTCGTCGTCTCAGCCGCCGCAGGCTTCTCCTGCGGCGTTGCCTGCGCCAGAGGGGCTGCTTTCTCCGCCTTCTGGGCGTGCTTCGCCTGCTTGGCCGCGGCCTTCTCCTGCGCCTGCTGCTCCGCGCGCGTAGCCTTCTCCGCATCGGCTTCCTTTGCCGCGGCGATCTTCACGACGTCCTTGACCTCGCGCAGGGACTTCTCCTCATCCTTCGTCGGCTTCTCGTGGAGCAGCGCGGCGTCGAGCGTCTTCTGCGGCGTGTCGCCCGCCTGCTGCGCTGCGACATAGCGCGGCACGTCGATGTCGACGGGGATGCCCATCGCCTTGTCGAGCGCGGCCTTACTCGTATTGTAGTTATAGAGCGCCGTATAATAGTTCGTGCGCGCGCTCGTGAGCTTCTCCTGCGCATCCATGACGGAGAGGTTCGTATCGACGCCGGCGCTGTAGCGGACCTGCGCGATCTTGTAGTCTTCCTCCGCCTGCTCGACGGCCTTCGAGGTCGTCTGGATGTTCTTCTCCGCTGCGATCAGGGAGAGGTACTGCTCGCGCACGTTGAGCTGGATCGTCTCTTTCGTCGCCGCCGCGGACTCCTCCGCTGCGCGCAGGCCTGCCTTCGCCTGCTCGACAGAGGCCGTCACCTGGCCGTTGTCGAAGATGTTCCAGCTCGCCGTGAGTCCAGCTGTCCACTGTCCTGTGATGTCTTCCTTGAACTCATCACGGCCCGTGAGGCTGCGCGTGACCGCCGCCGTCACCGTTGGCAGATGGCCCGCCTTCGCGATGGCGAGCGCCTCCTTGCTCTGCTCGACCTGATAGTCCGCCGCGATGCCGTCCGGACGGTTGTCGAGCGCGTAGACCGTGCACTTGTCGAGATTGAGGTCAGGATACGCCGTATACTGGAGCTGGTCCTTGACCGAGAGGATCGTATCCGACGGCAGGCCGATGATGTTGTTGAGCGACGCCATCGCGATGTCGTAGTTGTTCTGCGCCGTCACGAGGCTCTGCTGCGCGTTCGCGAGCTGGACCTCGGAGGCGAGCACATCCGACTTCGCGACCGTGCCGACGCGGTACTGCGCGTTGACGTTGCTCAGATGCTCCTGGAGCGTATCGACGGCCTCCTGGTCGACGTCGACCAGGTTGCGGCACTCGAGCAGCTGGTAGTACGCCTGCGTCGTCTGCAGCTTGACGGACTGCTTCGTGTTCTCGAGCGTGAGGTCCGCCGCGTTGAGCGCGTAGCTCGCGCGCTCGCGCGTGTGCTTCAGGCTGCCGCTTGTGTCGAGGTTGTACCCCGCCTGCAGCGTATTGCCATAGGTATTGTTGTAGTCCGCATGCTCGTAGTACTTGCCGCCCACGCGGTTCGCCGTGCCCTGCCACGTGAGCGTCGGGCCGGCGCTGCGGCGCGCGGAGGAAAGATTCCAGCGCGCCTCGTCCACCTGCGCGAGCGACTGCTTGATCGAGCGGTTGTTCTCGAACGCCATCTGGATGCTGTCCTCGAGGCTGAGCTCCACCGTATCCGCCGCGAGCGCCGTGCCGGAGCCCAGCGCCAGGAGCCCTGTGAGCACGAGCGCCGTGAGTTTTTTATGGAAACGATTCACTTTCTTCAAGGTGATTCCTCCTGTCATATCCCTGATCGCACCAGCTGCGCGCGGCACGTCGTTCCTCAGAACGTCTGCCGCATGCCGAAATAACCGGCGCGTTCCCTGCTGTCTGTCACATCGTCGAACTGCCCGAGAAGAGCGGTGCCGCCTCCGAGGTCGTATGCGGCGCGCAGCCGCAGTTTCACGTCGTCCGGGTCATAGGCGTCCGCGGAAAAGGTGAACTTATCACCCGCATAGGCGTCGAGTCCGATGCCCGCCTGGCCGGCGATCACGCCGGCGCGCGCGCCGAGGCTGCCGCGCCGCCTGCCGACCTGGGCGTTAAACAGGCTGTCATCGCCGATATCGTCCACGCCGATGTCGAGGAAACGCGCGCCATCGCCGAGGCGCAGGTTCATATTCGTATCCCAGTCATGCCGCTTGCCGCTGTAGAGCACATCGACGCGCGGACTGACGGAGATGTTTTCCACGCGATCGAGCGCCTTGCCCGCGCGCTCGCTGATCGACCTCGCATTCTTGATCGTCTCCTTGAGGCTCTCCGCCGTCTCGGGGTCCGCAGCGACGCCCTCGAGGTTCTGCGCCATCTTGTCGACGCGCTCGCTCGTACTCTTGATATTCGCCAGCGTCTCACGCAGGTTCTCCGTCGTCTGCGGATCGCCCGCGAACGCATCGAGGTTCGCCATCATGTGCTCCACGCTGCCCATCGTGCGCTCCATCGACGCTGTGACCGTCACGAGGTTCCCCGTGATCTGGTGGATGTTCCCCCGATTCTCCGCCGCCGTCTGCTCGAGCACGGCGAGGAGTCCCGAGAGGTGCGCCGTCGTATCGCGCAGGTTCGCCATCATCTGCAGGATCGAGGTGCGGAACCCTTCGTTGCCGACGATGTCGTTCATGCTCGTAAGGAGGTCCTGCGCCTGCCCCACGACCTGGCTAATGCCAGCGAGCATGGAGTCCATGCCCGCCTCATCCTCGCCGATGAGGTAGGCGCCGTCCTCGATGTAGTGGCCGCGGTCCTCCGCCGGCTGGATGTTGACGAATTTCTCCCCCATGACGCCCGGCGTGCCGATCGTCACATGGGACCCTTCCGGGATGCGCGCATCCGGCCGCACCTGCATCGCGACCGTCACGCCGCCGCCGTCGTTCGTGATAGACTTCACCTCGCCGATCGGCACGCCCGAGAGGCAGACCTGCGCCTGCTTCTCGAGGCCAATGACCTGGTGAAAACCCGCGTAGACCATATATCCCTTGCCGGAGCGCAGGGAGAAGCCGCTGAGCCCGATGACGAGCGCGACGAGCAGGATGAGGCCTGCCGCGGTGAACGCGCCGACCTTCACCTCTGTCTTCATGGACATTCCTCCTTTGCCCAGCGCAGCGTATGGAAAAACGCCTGCACCCTCGGGTCCTTGACCTGCTGGAACCGCGCCACGGTATCGACGGCGATGAGCTCGCCCTCGTAGATCATGGCGATGCGGTCCGCGATGCGGCAGGCGCTCGCCATGTCGTGCGTGACGACCACACTCGTCACATGGAGCGCCTTCTGCGTATGGATGATGAGCTCGTCGATCTTCTCCGTCATGATGGGATCGAGACCGGAGCTCGGTTCATCGTAAAAGATGATGGACGGCTCGATGGCGATGGCGCGCGCGAGACTCACGCGCTTCTTCATGCCACCGGAAAGCTCGCCCGGCATGAGCTGCTCCACGCCGTCGAGCCCGACGAGATGGAGCTTCTCCCTCACGATCGCCGCGATGCGCTCCTCGCTGAGCTGCGTGTGCTCGCGCAGGCCGAACGCGACGTTGTCGCCGACCGTCATCGAATCGAAGAGCGCCGAATACTGGAACACCATCCCCATGTGCAGACGGAGGGGCTTCATCTCCCGCTCGGAGAGGTGGCTGATCTCCTGGTCCCCGATGTAGATCTCGCCGCTCGTCGGCCGGATGAGCCCGATGAGCAGGCGCAGCAGCGTGCTCTTGCCCGAGCCCGAGCCGCCGATGATGGCGAGCGTCTCACCGTCCTCGATCGTGAGGCTTACGTGCTTGAGCGCCTTGTAGTCGTCAAAGCGCTTGCTTACATCTACCAATCTTATCATAAAACCCTCGCTTGCGCCCGTTAATATAGGATAAGAGTCAACAGCGCGTTCAAGATGAAGATAACGATGATGGAAGCGACGACCGTGCGCGTCGTCGCGCGCCCAACGCCCGCCGCGCCCTCCGGCGCATGCAGCCCGTAATAGCAGCCGAGTACCGCGATGACATTGCCGAAGAAGACCGCCTTGATGATGCCGCCGACGAGATCGTACGCATCGACGTAGACGTGGATGGAATTCGTGAAGAGGAACGAGCTGATGCCCGAATAGTACACCGCCACAGCCCAGCCGCCCAAGACGCCGATGAAATCACCGAATACCGTCAGGAGCGGCACGACGATCATGCACGCGATCATGCGCGGCACGATGAGATAGTCGACGGGGCTCACGGCCATCACGCGCAGCGCATCAATCTGCTCCGTGACCTTCATCGTCGAGATCTCCGCCGTGATCGCCGCGCCGACGCGCCCCGCGCAGACGACGCCGACGAGCACGGGGCCGAGCTCGCGCCCGATGGCGATGGCGATGACCGCACCGATCGTGCTCTGCGCGCCGAACTTGATGAACTCATGCGCCGTCTGCAGCGTGAGCACGACGCCCGTGAAGAGCAGCGTGAGGCTCACGATGGAGAGCGAGTCGACGCCGAGGTGTGACATCTGCGCGAGGATGTGCCGCAGGCGCGGCCGATGGCACAGCTGGCGCATCGTCTCGCCGTAGAGCAGCACGACCGAACCGAGCGCATCGAGGCGCGCGATCACGAACGCGCCGAGACGCTCGAGTAACTTGATGAGCATGGCTCCCCTCCTTTGGGCAGTATCGTACAGTACCTAGTTTAGCAAGCAAAACGAAATTAGTAAAGATACGTTTACTATTTTTTTTCGGAAGCATGAGACATCCCTCCTCCCTCGCTAAAGAACACCTTGCAGGAACGATCGGGCGGCGTCTATAATGGAAGAAAACGAGCAATGGAGGATCTCATGGCAAAACCATCCATCTACGCCGTGGCGCGCGGGCGCGCCTGCGGCCTCTTCACGAGCTGGAACGAATGCGAGAAGCAGATCAAAGGCTACCCCGGTGCGAGATACAAGGGCTTCACCGATGTCGCCGCCGCGCTCGCCTGGCTAAACGGCGGCACCTCCGCCCCTGCGGGCGCAGCGCCCGCGCCCTCCCCGCGCCGGGGCGCCT
>ERZ772897.773-NODE-773-length-37231-cov-5.429955_pt1 | contig 37231 bp, 34 predicted proteins | sample MGYA00512125_ERZ772897 | MGnify/ENA primary metagenome ERZ772897 (study PRJEB29015, sample SAMEA2737660) | human gut metagenome | biome: human gut; feature: human-associated habitat; material: faeces | place: China | collected 2012 ... | reverse complement strand
ATTTTACTCAAAGAGGAGATGCATCAATTATAAATAAATGGAATAAAACAAAAATAGCACTTAATCATAATATCGATTTAGTTATAGAACTTCCTTTTATTTTTACTAATCAATCTGCGGATACATTTGCTTTTGGAGCATGTTCTATACTTAATTATTTAAAAGTTGACTATCTTGTATTTGGTAGTGAATCAGATAATATAGATTATATAAAAAATATAGTTTTAAGTATAATAACATTTGGTTTCTTATTCTCAATTACAACTACAGTGTATCATATTGTAGATGAGAAAAGACATTTTTTATCTGCTTTAAACATAGCGGATGGTAATTTTAATTATATGAATAAACCAATAACAGATGGTGCATTTCATAATATAGAATTTAATAATCCATCAATAAACTTAGCAATAGATTATTTTGGAGAAAAATATAAAGAAGATAAATACGAAATTCCAGAAAATGAAGAAGTATATTCAACTCCAACAGATACATCACCAATACTATATATCCCAAGTGTTATAGGAATAAATCTAGCAAGGCTATTAGGGCGGAAGTGTAGCAGACATATTTATAGCAGGTAGAATATCAAATGTAATTTGTTACGGAATATTGTTAATAATCATATTTAAATTATTAAAATTCAAGCAAGACATATTTTACTGTTCATATTTATTACCAATAGCAATTATATTAGGAGCATCATATTCTATTGATGCATTAACAATTGGAATAATAGGTATTTTTATTGCATATGTGTTAAAACTAAACATGGAAAATAAAGGAACAATAACATTTAGGCAATTTTTAATATTATTAGGATTAATGGTGTTATGCTTGTTATGTAAAAATGGAGCATATTTTGGAATATTTACATTAATATTTTTATTGCCAATAATGAAAAGCATAAAAAAAGATAAAAAAATTCTATGTACAGTAATAATAATTATTATATTAGCATTAGGATTTGGAATGTATGAAGGTATAAAAATATCAACAAATTCTCAGGGAGACCCAAGAGTTGATGGAACTAGTCCAATAAAACAAATAGAATTTTTATTAGAAAAACCAAGCAATATATTAACAGTATATATAAATTATATTCGCTCATCAATATTTAATTTGAATTGGTATACAGGATTTAATTTAAAAGTATTTTGCGGACCATATTATAGTATAATAGCATATATATTATTTATTTTTGTATTATATAAATCTATAACGGATAATACATATACATTTAATAAAAAAGAAAAAATAATAATGTTTAGTACATTTGGAATAACATTTTTATTAACAACATTTGCATTTTATTTATTAGTAACACCAGCAAGAGCATTATCAATAAATGGTTATCAAGCACGATACTTAATTGCAATCTTACCATTGATATTAGTTAATATAAATAGCAAAAAGATATCAACAGATTATAGAGATACAAATGAATATAGTAAAACAGCATTATATATAGGAATATTGACAATAATAGATTTATTATCAAAAATTGGTATATAAAAAGAAAAAAGTACAAGAAAAAACTTGTACTTTTTTCTTTTTAGTGATATTATAATGACTGAAATTAAAGGAAAGAAGGAATAACATATGAAAATACTTATAACAGGTGCAAATGGAATGCTTGCAAAAGAAGTAAAAGAAAAATTTGCAAAAGGAAATGATATCACTGCAACAGACGTTTCAGAATTAGATATAACAGATGAAAAAGCAGTATTTGAATTTATAAACAACTTAAAACCAGACTATATAATAAACTGTGCAGCATTTACAGCAGTTGACAAAGCAGAAGAATGTTATGAATTAGCAGATAAAATAAATGGAGATGGACCAACAAACTTAGCAAAAGCTGCCAAAGCTTCAGGAAGTAAATTAGTACACATATCAACAGACTATGTCTTTGGAGGAAATCTAGATTTATCAAAAGATTATAAAGAAGATGATAAAAAAGAACCAGTAACAGTATATGGAAAAACAAAATTACACGGAGAACAAGGAATAGAAAACAATATGGATGAATACTACATATTTAGAACAGCATGGTTATATGGAGTAGGAGGAAACAATTTTGTAAAAACAATGACAAAATTAGGCTCAACAAGAGATGAAATAAATGTAGTATCAGACCAACACGGAAGCCCAACCTATGCAAAAGACTTAACAGAAATAATATATCAAGCAATAGAAAAACAAATACCATACGGAATATACAATGCAACAAACGAAGGTTACACAACATGGTATGACTTTACAAAAGAAATCCTAAAAGAACAAGGAATCGAATGCAAAGTAAATCCAGTAACAACAGAAGAATATATAGAAATGATGAAAGTTACACAAGCCAAAAGACCATTTAATTCACAAATGTCAAAAGAAAAACTTGAAAAATGTGGAATAAAAGTTCCAGATTGGAAAGATGGATTAAGAAGATATTTAGAAGAAGAAAGATGTCAATAGGGATGCCCTTTTTTGACATTTCAAGTTAGACAAAGTGTCGATGGGGACAACCTCATTGGACAGTAAGGAGGAAATAATGAAAAATAGAAAAGGAATAATATTAGCAGGAGGAAGTGGAACAAGACTATACCCATTAACACTTGCAATATCAAAACAAATAATGCCAGTATATGACAAACCAATGATATATTACCCATTATCAGTATTAATGGAAGCAGGAATAAAAGAAGTATTAATAATATCAACACCAAGAGATGCTGAAACATTCAAAACACTTTTAGGTGATGGTTCACAATGGGGAATGAAATTTGAATATAAAATACAAGACAAACCAAATGGCCTTGCAGAAGCATTTATTATAGGAGAAGACTTTATAGGAGAAGACAATGTTGCAATGATATTAGGAGATAACATGTTTTATGGTTCACACTTATCAGAAATGCTAAAAAGAGCAAATGAAAGAGAAAATGAATCAACAATATTTGGTTACCAAGTAAAAGATCCAAGAGCATATGGAGTAGTAGAAATAGATGAAACAGGAAAAGCAATATCTATAGAAGAAAAACCAGAAAATCCAAAATCAAATTATGCAGTACCAGGACTATACTTCTATACAAATGATGTAATAGAAATAGCAAAAAATGTAAAACCATCAGCAAGAGGAGAACTAGAAATAACAACAGTAAATGAAGAATATATGAAAATGAACAAATTATATGTAGAAACATTCGGAAGAGGAATGACATGGTTTGATACAGGAACACATGATGCATTACTAGAAACAGCAAGCTTTGTACAAACAATAGAAAAAAGACAAGGCTTGCAAGTATGTTGCCCTGAAGAAATAGCTTATCAAAAAGGTTGGATAACAGCAGAACAATTATCAAAATTAGCTGATAAATATATGAAAACAGACTATGGAAAATATTTAAAAGAATTAGTTAAATAATTTTAGATAATTAAAAAATGTGTCAAAGAAAGGATGAAGAAAATGGGAAAATTTAAAAGAATAGATACTTCAATAGAAGGTGTTTGCATAATTGAACCAACAGTATTTGGTGACAATAGAGGTTACTTTATGGAAACATACAGCAAAAAAGATTTTGAAGAAATAGGTTTAAACTATGACTTTGTACAAGACAATCAATCAAAATCAAAAAAAGGAGTATTAAGAGGACTTCACTTCCAAAAAGAAAATACACAAGCCAAATTAGTTAGATGTATAAAAGGAGAAGTATTTGATGTTGCAGTAGACTTAAGACCAGGAAGCAAAACTTATGGAAAATGGGAAGGTGTTGTATTAACAGAAGAAAATAAAAAAATGTTTATGATACCAAAAGGATTTGCACATGGATTTTTAGTATTATCAGACGAAGCAGAATTTGCTTACAAATGTGATGATATTTACAACCATGAAGCAGAAGGTGGACTAGCTTGGAATGATCCTGATGTTGGAATCAATTGGCCTATGGGAGATTTAAAAGTGGAAGAGCTACTAACATCAGAAAAAGATGGAAAATGGCCATCACTAAAAGAATTAAAAGAAACAGATTTATTTAGTAATTTGAAATAAAAGAAAAGAGGAAAAAAGATGAGTAAAAATGTATTAGTAACAGGTGCTGCAGGATTTATAGGAGCAAACTTTGCAGAATATTTTGTAAACAAACATCCAGATTATAATGTAATAGTTTTAGATAAATTAACATATGCAGGAAATTTAGATAATTTAAAAAAAGTAATGGATAAAATAACATTTGTACAAGGAGATATATGTGACTTTGATTTTGTACTAGAATTATTCAAAAAATATGACATAAATGGTGTAATCCATTTTGCAGCAGAATCACATGTTGATAACAGTATAAAAAATCCATTCATATTTACACACACAAACGTAATAGGAACACATACTTTACTAGAAGCCGCAAAACAAGTGTGGGGAGAAGGTAGCCCAAATAAATTTGTTCATATATCAACAGATGAAGTTTATGGTTCACTTAAAGAAGATGGATATTTTACAGAAAAATCTCCAATCAAACCAAGTAGCCCATACTCAGCATCTAAAGCAAGTTCAGATTTAATTGCATTTGCATATCATGAAACATTCAAAATGAATGTAAATGTAACAAACTGTTCAAATAACTATGGACCATATCAACACAATGAAAAATTAATCCCACATATGATTAAATTAGCATTAAATAATGAAAAATTACCAGTTTATGGTGAAGGATTAAATATTAGAGACTGGTTATATGTAGAAGACCACTGTGAAGCAATAGACTTAGTATTCCATAATGGAGTAGCTGGAGAAAGATATAATATTGGTGGACACAATGAAAGAAGAAATATAGAAATCGTTAAACTAATTTTACAAAGATTAGGAAAATCAGAAGATTTAATCGAACACGTAGCTGACAGAAAAGGACATGACTATAGATATGCTATAGATCCAACTAAAATCAAAAATGAATTAGGATGGTATCCAAAAACAAAATTTGAAGATGGTATTGTTAAAACTATTGATTGGTACTTAGCAAATCCAGATTGGTTAAAATAGAATAAGTATAAAATAAGGAGAAAGCAAAAATAAAAATATGCTTTCTCCTATTTTATATAATGGAATCTCTTTTTCGTAATTGATTTAGAAAAATAAAAATCATCAAATAAATTAAAATAAACAACAAAATATTACAAATAAGATTTAGCTTCAAATCAATTAAATTAAAGTGTGAAACACACAAAACCAAATATGAAATAATACTGCAAACAATAGGAATTATTAGCCAATCTATAAAATTTAATTTTATTTTTGAATATTTTATCATTTGAAAAAGACTTACAAAAAAGTTTAAAATCTCACTAATAAATATAGAAATTATATATCCCTTAATGCCATAAATTGGAAGTAAAAAATATATAAAACATATAGTTACACTTAAATCCAAAATATTACAACACATAACACCAAATTGTTTATTAAGACCTTTTAAAATACTATCAATTATATTGTCCATGTACATAAAAAAAATTAAAGGGGCTAAAATCTTAAAATAAAACCCAGACTCCAAATTATTATAGATAGCTAAGCCAAGTTCATTCGAGAAAAATAAAAATATACTGCAAATACAAAAAGAAAAAGCAGAGGTCAATCTAAATATCTTATTACTAATGAAATTAATAGCTTTATAGTTCTTTTGAGCTAAATAAGTTGAAAACTCAGGGATTAAAAGCATACTATAAGAACTCATAAAAACAATAGGAAAATTTATAACAGGCATAACCATACCATTAATAATACCATATTTAGAAAGCGACTCAGAACAAGACAAACCAGATTTTTCAAGTTGGGTTGGAATTATAAGTTGTTTCAAAGTAGAAAGCCCAGAACGTATATAAGAAGTAAGTGCCACAGGAGCAGCTATTTTAATAATACTTGTTCTTTCGCCAAAAGAACGTACATTATCTAATTTTTTCTTTCTAATATCAACTTTATATAAAATATAAATTAAAGTAAAAGAGCAAACTTCTGATATAACATCAGCCAATATTAAAGAAACACAAACAAGTTCAACACCTTTACTAATATTAATTTGTAATAAAATGATAGTTGCAATAAGTTTTATTATAAATTCAAAAATTTGTGAAATTGCATTTTTATAAGCTTTTCGTACAGAATTAAAATAAGCATTAATGCAAGCTGACATCGCAATAAAAGGTAGACCAATAGCAATATAAAATAAAGGTTTACTTGAAACCCTGTTATGTAAGCAAGCTGAGGTAATAAAATTAGAAAAAATAATAATTAAACTACCTGCAACAATTCCAAGAAGTAAACTGAAAAATATACAAGTTCTAACAGCTTTTATGCCTGTCTTTTTATTTTCTAATGCAAATTTTTCAGAAACAATACAAGTGACTGCAATATTCAAGCCAGAAGTTGCAACTGTAATAAAAAACAAATATACAGCCATTACTAAACTAAAAATGCCGACTGCTTCAGAACCTATTTTATTAGAAATATATATATTAAAAATTAATGTTACAAATCTCATAAATAATGCGGTTAATGTAAGAATTGTACCATTAATTAGAAAAAGTTTGCTTTTTTCTCTCAAAATAATTCACCTCTTTAAGGGTATTCTTGAGATGAATTTTTATGATAAAAAATATTAATTTTTATAAGAGGACGCGAAATTTGTCGTAAAAAAAGTACTTTTTTTAATTGACAAAAACCAAAAAATATGATAATATAACTAACTGTGAAACACAAATAACAAAAAAACACAAATGGTATAATTGGAAACGAACATTATTCAAAAAGAATAATGACTAACGAACAACACAAAAAGTGTTGTATTTTTTTGTTAAAAATAAAAGGAGGAACAAATGGAAAACGAAGAAAACATACTAGGAAAAGAAAAAATCGGAAAACTAATCAGAAAATTCTCAATACCATGTATAATATCGCTATTAGTAAACTCACTATACAACATAGTTGACCAAATATTCATTGGTTGGGGAGTTGGTTATTTAGGAAATGGGGCAACAAACGTAGTATTCCCATTAACAATGATATGCTTAGCATTTTCATTAATGTTTGGAGATGGAGCATCAGCATATCTAAGCTTAAAATTAGGAGAAAAGAAAAAAGAAGAAGCAGGAAAAGGTGTAGCAAATGGAATTGCAATGTCTGTAATTATAGCCTTAATTATGTGCGTAATAACATTAGGATTTTTACCACAACTATTAAATGTATTTGGATGTACAGACAATTTAAGAGAATATGCCTTAAAATATGGATTTATAATTGCAATAGGATTACCATTTATGATGATAGGAACAACATTAAACTCTATAATAAGAGCAGATGGAAATCCAAAATATGCAATGACATCAATGGTTTTAGGAGCAATTTTAAACACAATATTAGACCCAATTTTTATATTTGTATTTAAAATGGGAGTTGAAGGTGCAGCAATTGCAACTGTAATAAGCCAAATATTCACATTTATAATAAATATATGTTATATTAAAAAATTCAAATCAGTAACATTAAATAAAGAAAGTTTCAAAATAAAAGCAAGTGTAGCAAGAAAAGTAGCAATGCTTGGAATAAGTAGTTTTATAACACAAATGAGCATAGTTGTAGTTATGGCATTTGAAAACAATTTACTAGGAAAATATGGTGGACAATCAAAATTTGGTTCAGAAATTCCAATCACTGTATTAGGAATAGTAATGAAAATAAGCCAAATATTAAATAGTATAATAATAGGAATTGCAGCTGGAGCACAACCAATAATTGGTTATAACTATGGAGCTGGAAAATATGACAGAGTAAAGAGAACTCTAAAAACAGTATTAGGATTAAGTGTTATTATAAGTACAATAGCATTTATTTTATTCCAAACAATACCAGATAAATTAATATCAATATTTGGTAGTGGAGATGCAAATTATATGGAATTTGCTTGTATAGCATTTAGAACATATTTAATGTTAGTAATATGTAATGGAATTCAAATTCCATCAGGAATATTCTTCCAAGCAATTGGAAAAAGTGTAAAAAGTGCAGTGTTATCATTATCAAGACAAATACTATTCTTAATACCAGCAATGGTAACATTTGGAAAACTATGGGGAATAGATGGAATATTATATGCTGGACCATTTGCTGATGGACTTGCATTCTTAATAGCTTCAACATTATTAATCTTAGAAGTTAAACATTTAAGAAATAATGAAAATAAAGAAACAGTAACTGTTGAAGAAAAATCAGAAGTAGAAAATCAAAATGGAAGAAACATAGTAATAACAATAGCTAGAGAGTATGGTTCAGGAGGAAGATACATAGGAAAATTAGTTGCTGAAAAACTAGGAATAAAATTATATGATAAAGAATTTGTTAAAAAAGTAGCAGAAGAGACAGGACTTTCAGAAGAATTTATCAAAAATAATGAACAAAAAAGAGATGCTTTAGCAGATTTAAATAATGGTTATTATTTTGGACTAAACAATGCAGATGAACTATTCTTAAAAGAATCAGAAATAATTAAAAATACAGCAGAAAAAGAATCATGTGTAATTGTTGGAAGATGTGCTGACTTTATATTAAATGATAGAAAAGATGTAACAAAAGTGTTTATTTACAGCGATATGGAAAATAAAGTAAAAAGAGCAACAGAATTCTATGGTTTAGATAAAGCAAAAGCAGAAAAAGAAATAACAAGAATAAATAAATTAAGAGCAAATCATTATAAACATTATACAGAAAAAGAATGGAACAATCCAAACAATTATGATATCTGTATAAACAGTGATACATTAGGTGTAGAAAAATCAGCAGACTTAATATGTGAAATAGTGAATAAAAAAACTGACCAATTAGTGTAATGACATTTTAAATAAAATAGTGTATTATAAATAAGGTAACTAAAATAGTTACCTTATTTTTATATATTAGGAGAAAATTCATGAGAAAACAAAGAGAAGTAAAAGAATTTGAAAATGTAAAAGAAATAATTTATAATTCAGCAAAGGAATATAGCAATAATGTGGCTTTTATAAAAAAAGAACAAATTAATAAAAAAGCAGAATATACCAATATAACATATAAAGAACTTTTAAATCAAATAAATTATTATGGTACAAAATTATACGATATGGGACTAAAAAACAAAAGAATAGCCATTGTAGGTCGTAATAGATACGAATGGATATTAGCTCATCTAACAAACCTTTTAGGAGGAATAGTTTCAATCCCATTAGACAAAGATTTACAAATTGATGAACTAGAAAATTCACTAATAAGAAGTAAAGCAGATGCTGTAGTATTTGATGAAAAATACATTGAAAAAATACAAAAAATAAAAGATGATAACAACACAAACATAAAAGAATATATTTCAATGTCGAAATTAGAAGGATTTTTAGATATGAATTCTTTATTAGAACAAGGAAAAGAAATTTATGAAAAAGGAAATAAAGAATTTGTAGAAACAAAAATAAATTCATACGAAATGGCCATTTTGCTATTTACATCTGGAACAACATCAAAATCAAAAGCAGTAATGCTTTCACAAAACAATATTGCATCAAATATATATGCAATGAAAAAAGTAGAAGGAATATATGAAACAGATTCAAACTTAGCATTTTTACCATTTCATCACATATTTGGTTCAACAGCATTAATAATGATGCTAGCTTGTGGTGTAAGAACATCATTTCCAGACGGATTAAGATACATTGCACAAAACTTAAAAGAATATGAAGTATCTGTATTTGTTGGTGTGCCATTATTAGTAGAAGCAATTTATAATAAAATTTTAAAAGAAATTGAAAAACAAGGAAAAACAAAATTAATAAATAATGCAATAAAAATTAGTAATGCATTATTAAAAATAAAAATTGATATAAGAAGACTATTGTTTAAACAAGTATTAGAACAATTAGGAGGAAAATTAAGATTCGTAATTTCAGGTGGAGCACCACTAGATCCAAAAGTTCAAAAAGGATGGAATGATTTAGGAATAAAAATGGTTCAAGGTTATGGACTAACAGAAACTTCACCAGTAATATGTGCAGAAAATGATTTCAAAACAAGAAACGGTTCAATAGGAGTTCCTATGGAAAATGACACAATAGAAATCGTAAATAAAGATGAAAAGGGAATAGGAGAACTTAGAGTAAAAGGACCAAATGTAATGCTTGGATATTATGAAAATGAAGAAGAAACAAATAAAGTCTTAAAAGATGGATGGTTCTATACGGGAGATTTAGGCTACCAAGACAAAGATGGATTTATATTTATAACAGGTAGACAAAAAAATATGATAGTTTTAAAAAATGGAAAGAAAATCTTCCCTGAGGAGGTAGAAACCCTAGTAAACAGAATTGATTTAGTTGAGGAGTGTATGGTTTTCGGATTACCTGATGAAAAAGATAAAAATGATATTACTTTGTCTGTTAAGGTGGTTTTAAATAAAGAAACTGCTAAAGAAGAAAAATATAAGGGCATGAGTGATGATGAGCTAAAAGATATTATTTGGAATAAGATTAAGACTGAGGTTAATGAGACTGTGCCTAGATATAAGCATATTACTAATATGATTTTTAGTAAGGAGGAATTGGTTAAGACTACTACTAAGAAGGTTAAGAGAAATGAGGAGATGAAGAAGATTTTAAATAATGCTCTTTAAATTGACCGCCCCCAAAAGAAGTATTTTTTGATATTTTCGTTGCCCCATTTAAGAAAATGTAACTCACTGGCGTTCGAACATTTTCTAAAACGGTCACCCACGGATTACTGCAATATCAATAAATACTTCTTTTGAGGGCTTCTCTACTTTTGGGATTTTTTTTGTTTTTTTAGTGCTTTAATATTAATTCCTAAAAATTTGGGGAAATTTTTAGGAATTTTTTTGTGGCTTTTTTTAACTTCTTAAGAGGTCTACCCAGCTGTATATGATTTGTTTACAGGTAGTGAATGGAGTTATTTTGTCTATGTTGTTTTCGGCTACTAGATTAGTTGTGGCTAAGGTTTGCCCATCAAGCGTAAAGGTAACTTCTCCAATTTTGTCTCCTTTTTTTAGTGGTGCTTGTATATTATCATTGATAGTTATATTTTGTGTTATTTGATTTTCTTTTCCTTTTTCTATTAATGTACCAGCATTATCTTCTAGAATTGCATTAACAGTGTTTTTAACACCTTTACTTACATTAACATTTTGAATTACATCATTTTTGTTTCCAAAGTTTTTAAAAGAAAATTTGCTAAAACCATAGTCTAAAAGTTTTGAAGCTTCAGCAAATCTTACTTTAGTAGATGGTGCTTTCATGATAACAGCTATTAAAGATAGATTATCTCTTGTTGCACTTGCTGATAGATTATATAAAGCTAGGGAAGTTGAACCAGTTTTTAGCCCAGTAATACCTTTATAGGTTCTAATTAATTTGTTGGTATTAACTAATTGTGATTTACCATCTCTTAAAGAATCCATCCAAATTGTTGTATATTTTGTTATATCAGGATGGTTACTTAAAAGCTCACGAGACATTAAAGCTATATCATATGCAGATGTTACGTGGCCATCTTCATCAATCCCATGACAATTTTTAAAAGTCGTATCATTCATACCAAGTTCTTTTGCTTTATCATTCATCATTTGAACAAAAGCTTCTTCAGAGCCTGCAATATGTTCAGCCATTGCTACTACACAATCATTTGCAGAAACTACACAAATTGCTTTTAACATTTCATCAACTGTTAGTGTTTCTTTTGTATCAAGCCATATTTGAGAACCTCCCATAGACCTTGCATTTTCAGAGCATGGTATTTGCTCTGTATATGAAAGCCTTCCACTATCAATTTGTTCCATAATCAAAAGAATGCTCATAATTTTTGTTACAGAAGCGGGACGTAATTTTTCATGACTGTTATGAGAATATAAAACTTGACCAGTAGATTGCTCAATCAAAATAGCAGAGCCACTTTCAAGGTTTAAAGAGTTATTATCTTCAACATTAATAGATGTATTAATTGAAGAAGAAGTTTCTAGGGTAGCAGAATAATCAGAAGACCAAATGTAAGAACTTGAGGTGTCATAACAAAGAGATATTGTAGTAAAAGATAACACAAAAATAAATATAATAAAGGTTAAAACAATTTTACGCATAATAAGCCTCCTAAAGGGTAATTAATTTAGTATAAATATATGTTGATAAAAACAATTTAGAATAAAAATTGTAAAAATCTAAAACCCTTGACATTTGGGACAAAACATATTAATATATAAATGTAAAAAGTAAAGGATGTTGAAAAATATGATTAATATAGTTGTTAAAATATTAGGGATTTTATTAGTTCTAACAGGTGTTATTTTAATATATGATGCAAGAAATATAACAAAGAAATTTTTTGGATTTGGAGACCAAAATGAGGGAAGTTCTGGACTGAAAATAATAGGATTTATTATTGCAATAGTTGGAGGAATAATTATATTTGTTGTAAAATAGATTTTTATATAAAAAAATAGATGTTTTATAAATAAAATTGACATAACAACATAAGTGGTGTATAATGTAATAAGTCAGCTAAGAGCTGATTAATAAATATAAAGTGAGGATTAGAGAGACATGAAAAAGGTTACAGCAAAACAGGAGAACACAACAGTATCAACAACAGTTAAAGACTCAATGGCGTCTAAAAAAGAGGGCTATGAGGCTGCTGGAATCCCAGTAGATAGATTAGTCGTTTGTAATGGATTGCCACTTAGTACTGTTGAATGATTGAGTGTACTAATCCGGAAAAGGAGCATTTCAATAATGCTCTTTTTTCTTTAGAAACTTTGAAAATTAAAAAAATTTAAAAATACTATTGACAATAAAAGTTTAAATGTGCTATTATAAGTAATGTCATAAGAAATGCGGATGTGGCGGAATTGGTAGACGCGCTGGTCTTAGGAACCAGTGCCAACGGCGTGGGGGTTCGAGTCCCTTCATCCGCACCAATAACGTATCTGTTCGAACTAATAAAACAGATAGAGACAAAAATCAATCAGAAAATAAATCTGGTTGATTTTTTGTTGCCTTTTATTCAAAATGAAGGGAGAATGTTAAATTATGAATAAAGAAAAATTTAAGGAATATAAGTAAAAGACATGGCACACTACCCCCAATTTTCAAGAAATGTTAGCAGATACGAGAAAGGTAAAATTAATTATATTGGTAGCTTATTTAACAAATAAAATTTGATAGACCTTTTAAAAAAATTTTGTGTGCATTTATAGTAAACTTTAAATTCTAAAAAATAATTTGCAATTTTATGTAAAATGATGTATAATTGGGCTATAGGTATTTCCTAATAGTAGCAAACTAACGGTATAAGTAATTATTATTACTTATACATTATCAAACAAAAACAGGAGGAAAAGCTATGGTACAAAAAGTTCGTTACAATGGTGGAACACAGCGGATGTATGAATGTTCAGATCCTACTGATTTAATTGTAGGAAAAGAATATGAAGTTATCCAAAAAAAAGAGAGTGACTGGCATACAGAATATATTCTTAGAGGAGTTAAGGGAGAATTTAATTCAGTATGGTTTGACGAAGTTTCAGAAAACATCTATATGGCTGTTTCTCGCAGAAAACCTGAGCCAGGAAAAATATACGCTTGCTCTAAATTGGAGTTTATCGGTGGAAAGCTTAAACTGAAAGGCTGGACTACAAGCATTGTAAAGAATGTGGAACATCTAGGAAATGATATCTTTAAGGTAAAAACAGAGAATAATATTTACATCATTAAGGTGGTTGATTAACCACTCAAAAGACTCTTACTTAATGTAAGGGTCTTTTGAGTTCTATATTACTTGGTAGGATGAAAAAAATAAAAAGTTTTTACATTACATTTATATTACAATTTTTCAAATTTATTGACTAAAAAAATATGCAATGATATAATAAAACGGAAAAAGTAAAAAAATATCAAAAAAGGAAAAATATATAAAAAAAACGAAAGAATTGGAGGAAACAATAAAGATGAAAATGCTAAAAAAGATGTTAGCAAGTATAATAATCTTAACAATGATAACATACATATTATCATCAATATTAATTCAAAATAAATCACTAGCAGTAACACAAAGTACAAGTACAGATATTAATTCAATAGATAGTTCAAAATATCCAGGAGTAAAAGAAAAAATACAAGCTTTACAAAAAAAATACCCAAATTGGAAATTTAAAATACTTTATACAGGGTTAGATTTTAATGAAGTAATAGCAAATGAATATACAGGACACGGAAAATCTCCTAAAAACCTAATATACAAATCAGCAAATTATCAAGGAGCATGGATTTGTTCAATTTGCAAAGAAAGAATATATGACAATGGAAATTGGAGATGTGCATCAGAAGAAGCAATAAAATATATGATGGATCCTAGAAATTCAATAAACGAATCTGATATATTCCAATTTGAAGAATTAACAAAAACAGAAACAGATATAAACACAATAAAAAACATGACAACAGGAACATTCTTAGCCGGTTATGAACAAGCAATAATAGATACTTCGAACAGTAACAATGTAAATGCTTGCTATATAGTTGCAAGACTAATACAAGAACAAGGAAAAACAGGAACAGTTTTAACATCAGGAAAAGGTTATAATGGTCAGTATGTTGGCTATTACAATGCATTTAACAGAGGGGCTTCTGGAAACTCAACAGAAGCAATATTATTAAATGGATTAGCAACAGCACAAAAATATGGATGGACAAGCTTAGAAAAATCAATAAGTGGTGGAATTGATTTTATAGCAAATCAATACATACATAAAGGACAAAATAACCTATATTTACAAAAATTTGATGTAGAAACAACAAATGGACTATATTCAAATCAATATATGCAAAATCTAATGGCAGCAGAAAATGAAGGATTAACATTAAAAAATACATATAAAAATACAAATTCAATGTCATCAGCACATACATTCATAATACCAGTATATGAGAATATGCCAAAAGCAGATTGTGCAAGACCATCTACAAATGGAACAAGTAATGTAACAACAGATTTAGTAAGAGTAAATGTTAATAGTACAATAAGATTAAGAAATGCTGTGAATGGCAATAATACAGTTGGATGGCTATATAAAGATGAAATTGTAACTAGATTGGAAAAAGCAACAACTAAAGTTAATGGAACTTATTGGGATAAAATAAAGAAAGCAGATGGAACAACAGGATATGTAGCTAGAGAAACTTATGAGAACGAAAGTGAGTATAAATTGTATTTAGTACCTATAAGTGAAGATGGCGGAAACAATAGTAATAACAGTAACAACAATAATAGCAATGAAAATAACCAGATTTTAAAAGGTGATGTAAATAAAGATGGAAAAATAACATCAAGTGATTACGTTTTAATAAAAAATTATATAATGGGAACAAGAGAGATGAGCGAAGAAGAAAAAAAATATGCTGATTATAATGGAGATGAAAAAATAACATCAAGTGACTATGTTCTTATAAAAAATTATATAATGAATAATTAATAAAGGAGAACAAATTATGAAAAAATATATAAAAGAAATGTTATTAATAGTATTTTTTGTAGCAATAATGTGGATTTTAACTACTACTTCAAACGCTGCATCAATATCTTTAATACCAAGTAAAACTAGTGCAGAAGCTGGAGAAAATGTTAATGTAACTGTTTCTTCAGATTGTGTTGGAAGAGTAAATTTAACAGTGTCAAACGGAAAAATTTCAACAAATAAAGTTTGGATTGAAGGTGGAGCACAGTCTGTAACTGTAACTGTTGGAAATTCTGGTACAACAACTATAACTGCATCAGCACAAGATGGAATATTGTCAAATAATGGAGTTGATGTTCCAATTTCTTCAATTACTAAGACAATAACAATAAATAGTAATAATAATGGAAATTTAAATAATAACTCAAGTTCAAACACACAACAACAACCACAAGCAAAATCAAATGTTGCAACATTAGCAAACTTAGGAATAAAAGGACAATATGATTTTACTGGATTTAGAGCAGCAAAAACTTCATATTCAGTAACAGTACCAAATGAAGCAGAATCAGTAGAAATATATGCAAGCAAAGGTCAAAGTGGACAAAAAATAACAGGAACAGGTGTAAAACAATTAAAAGAAGGAACAAATGCAATAAACGTAGTAGTAACAGCAGAAGATGGAACAACTACAAAAACATATACAATTAACATTGAAAGAAAATCAGCAGAAACAACAGATGATAAGGAAGAAAATACAGAAGAACAACCAGAAGAAACATCAACAGAGGAAGAAGAAACATTTGGATTAAAAGATTTAAAAATAGATGGATTAGAATTAACACCAGAATTTAAAACAGATGTATATGAATATAGTGCTGAACTAAAAGAAGATAAAACAAGTTTGGAATTAACAACAATAGCAACAGAAGAAAATGCAGAAATAGAAGTTACAGGAAATGAAGATTTAAAAGATGGTGAAAATATAATTACTGTAATAGTCAAAGAAAAAGATACAGATAAAACTGCTACATACCAAATAACTGTAAACAAAATATCAAATGAACAAAACATAACAGATACAGCTATTAATAAAATGCAATTAAGTCAAAATAAAATAATTGTGATATGTGCAGGTGTAGCAGTAATATTATTAATCATAATAATATTAATTGTTATTATAAAGAAAAGAAAAAGTACAAATAATAGTGAAGAATATTATTATAGCGAATTATATAGCACTGATGATAAAGAAGAAGATTTACAAGAACAAATAGAAGAAGATTACGAGGAACAGCCAAAAAAGAAGAAACGTTCAAAAGGTAAAAGATTCAAATAAAAGGGGAAAAAAGTATGCAAAACATTAAGATAGCTGTAACTCTTGATACTGTAGAGAGAGAGAGAGAGAGAGAGAGAGAGAGAGAGAGAGAGAGAGAGAGCTATAGTCTACTAAAAATAAAAAACTGAATAAACAAGCTAAAAGATGGGAATATTATATATTTAAAAATATGTAATATTGCTGTCTTTTAGGTGTTACTAAAATGTGTTATTAAATTTTTTAATATAGATTAAGGAGGAAAAATTATGAAAAAAACAAGAAAGAAATATTTAATGATATTATTTTTAACATTAAGTATGGCATTATTACCAATAGGAGGAGTAAAAGCAGCATTGCAAGCAAATCCAAATACTTACGTAAAAAAGACAGATGCTCCAACAAATTGGATGAGTAATATTAGAAAAATGGAAGAAACAAATGGTGCTATGGGATTAAGCGAAAGTTTAAATTCTGACTTAACATCAAAAGAAAGTAATAATATAGATGTTCATATGATGAGAACAACAGAATATGGAGCAATAGCAATTCTTTCTGCATCTGGATATGGTAATCCAAAAACATTGCAAAATAGTTCAATAAAAACAACAACAGGAAATAAGACTGGAGTATATTTTACAGGAAATAACTGGGAATGGAATGCAGGAGGATTAGAAGGAAAGATTTTCGGAGGAGTTAATACAAAATATTATGATACATATACGACTAGTTCTTCATCAGCAAGAGTAGGAGATGCATTTGAGTGTAGCAGATGGCACTCAGCATCTAAATCCGATTGGGTTAATGGCAGTAATCCATTTGCACGTGCATATATTGGAATATTTTCTTTTGCTAACAATAATTATGGTGTTTCTGGAAATGGTGCTTGGGGCCGTGGAGTCGCAGTCTGTGGCACTGGACTTTAAAATGTAAAGGAGAAAATTAAATGAAACGAAAACCAACAGGCATAACACTAATAGCACTAGTAATAACAATAGTAATTCTTCTAATATTAGCAGGAATAACAATATCAGCAATAACCCAAACCGGTCTATTTAGCAGAGCAAGTGAATCAGCATTCAAAACAAAAATGGCAGAATATAGAGAAAAAACAAATATGTATGTATCATGGAAAATAACAGAAACACTAAACACAGATACAACAGATATAAACTCAGGGGAAGTCTTAAAAAGTGCAATAGACCAAGAAATAGTAACAGACATAACCAAAGATAATGTAACAATAAATTTAGAAGATATAATAACAAACATAAAAGAAAACGACAAAGAATCAATAGTTGTATATAAAGGCGAAATGTGTTATGTATCAAATAAAAATACTCAAAATAATGAAAAACAAGTAAAATGGTGTAAAGATATTGGAATAAAAGTTTTAGAATATATAGAACCAACTGGAATTGTAGTAAAAAATGGAAAATATGAATTAGTAAAAGGAATTTATCTATGTACACCAGTATTAAATAAAGGATTTGTAAGCGAAAAAACAAGATACTTAGAAGTGAATAATGAAAATAATTTAACACCAGGAAATTGGATAACAGATAATCCAAGTGAAAATTGGTATGATTATAAAAATAGCCAATGGGCAAATATATTAGTAGAAAATAATGGCTCAGAAGTGTATTATACATGGATTCCAAGATATTGCTTCAAATTAGACCAAAGTTCGCAAAGAAGTGATGTGAAATTTATAGATACAGAAAATAACTATAAAGATGAAAATGAAAATATAACAACATGGGAACAATTACAAGAACAAGGCTATCAAATACCAGAAGCATTTACATTTGATGGGCAAGAATTACCAGGTTATTGGGCAATGAAATACACAGCAGGAGATATAACAACACCATCAACACTAAATTATGATATGTCAGAATCAAAAGGAGTAATAAACTTAAAAAATATAACATTAAATACAACAATAACAAATGCAAATCCAATAACAAAATATACAGTAGCATTAAACGGAAAAATAGTACAAACAATAGAAAAAACAGAAGAAATAAATAATATAAATAATCAAACAATAAAAATAGAGAATTTAAAATCAGGAGATAACATAGTAAATATAACAGGGCTAAATGCTGGAGGAGAAGAAGTAGGAAGTATGACAAAAGTATATTCACCAGCAATTGTAAATAAACCAGATTTAAGTGGATTTAATCCAGATACAACATTTTACGTAACATATGATGACAATGACAATGAACATAGTATAACACCAATTAATCAACAAATGCCACAATATTGGTACGAATATGGAGAAAGCAGATGGGCAAATATTGTAACAAGAAATAATGGGTTAGAAACTTACTATACTTGGATACCAAGATATGAATTTATATTGGATCAAACAAATCAAAGAAGTACGGTAAAATTTTTAACAGGAACGGCAGATGCTGAAACTGGTTACCAACTACCAGAAGCCTTTACATTTGATGGAAAACAATTAACAGGTTATTGGGCAATGAAATATACTGCTGGAGATGCAACAGCACCAAGATTTGACACAGAAGTAATGGCAACAAGTACAAGCATAAGAACAAAAGAAATAACAGGAACAGCTAAAGCAGATGGACAAGTATATAAATATTATATTAATGGAGAATATAAAGGAGAAAAGACAAATTCAACAGATACATTTGAATATACAGGATTAAGCCCAAAAACAAAATATACAATACAAGTTGAAATAAGAGATAGTACAACAGATGAATATATTGGCTCAATAGTAAAACAAATAAGTACAATTGATGCGAATAAACCAGAACTAACAGGTTTTAATGCAGATTGCACATATTATGTTTTATATAATGAAGAAGGAAACGAAACAATAGGAGAAAAAATAAAAAATGATGGAAGCAATATGCCAAGTAATTGGTATGATTATAGCCAAAGTAAATGGGCAAATATAGTTGTACAAGCAAATGGAAAAACAACATATTTTACATGGATACCAAGATATGAATTTATGATAACAGCAAGTCAAAGTGCACAAATATCAATTGGAAGAACAGAAGTAAGATTTATAGAAGGAATATCAACAGAAACAGATACAGGATACCAAATTCCAGAAGCATTTACATTTGATGGAAAACAATTAACAGGTTACTGGGCAATGAAATATACTGCAGGAGATTAAAAACAAAAGTCAAACATAAATTTTAAAAAAACCAAATTTATGTTTGACATTTTTTTGTTTGTATGATATGATGTTAAAAAATCGAAATGGAGTGATAAAAATGCCAAGAAAAAAACCAGAATTAAGTAATAGAGAAAAATCAATATTAAAATTTATCGAAAAACAAATAATGACAGTTGGTTACCCACCATCAGTAAGAGAAATAGGAAAAGCTGTAGGTTTAAGTTCTACAGCCACAGTACATGGATATTTAGCTAAATTAGAAGAAAAAGGTTATATCAAAAAGCAAGACAAAAAAGGAAGAACTTTACGATTATTAAAAGGAACAACAGGAGAAGCTAAAAAAACATCAACAAAAGATTTTTATACACAAAAAGAATTAGTAGAAGTTCCAGTAGTTGGAAAAATAACTGCAGGTATGCCAATATTAGCAGTAGAAAATGTAACAGATACATTCCCAATTCCAATAGACTTTGTAGGAAATTCAGATTGCTTTATGCTTACAGTTAGAGGAGAAAGTATGATTGAAGCAGGAATTTTGGATGGGGATTACATATTAGTTAGAAAACAAAGTAATGCAAACAATGGAGAAATAGTAGTAGCATTAATAGAAGATGAAGCTACAGTAAAAACATTCTACAAAGAAACAGACCATATAAGATTACAACCAGAAAATAGCACAATGGACCCAATAATAGTTCCAACTTGTGAAATTTTAGGTAAAGTATGTGGTGTATTTAGAAAAATGTAATTATATAAAACAGGAGAAAACATGATAAAAAGAGTAATATTTGACATAGACAATACACTAATTCCATGGGAAAGTGAATATGATAAAGAAATAGAAAAAACATTAGATGAATTAAATATACAATATACAGAACAAGAATATAAAGAAATAAGAAAAGCATTTTCTGAATACGAAAAAGTCAATTATAGATTTGATAAAAAATTAATGTTAAACTATATAAATAATCATATGAAAAAACAATACCCAATTGAATTTATGGACAAAGTTCTTGAAAGATGGGGAAATTGTGTACCAGAAAAGATTGAAGATAGTGTAAAAGATACATTAGTGTATTTAAAGAATAAATATGAAATGGTTATTTTAACAGATTGGTTTGCAAAAGAACAAATAAATAGGTTAAAAATATTAGATATAAATAAATATTTCTCACAGGTATATTCTGCAGAAAAAACAAATAGAAAACCATTTAAAGAAGCATTTGTAAATGCTATTGCAGATAATAAACCAGAAGAATGTATAATGATAGGTGATAGCCTAGAAAGAGATATAAATGGAGCAATAAATGCTGGACTAAGAGCAGTTTATTATAATCCTAATGAAATACCTAATTATGAAGGAAAAAATAGTTATCGAATAATTAATAAATTAGAGCAATTAAAAGAGATTTTATAAAAGTTCACAAAAAATTCACATTTAAATTATTGACAAATGACACCGTGTCACATATAATATATGACACGGTGTCATTATTGATTTATTAAATTCAAAGGTGGTGATTAATATGCCAAAAGAAACATTTTTAAAACTTCCAAACGAGAAAAAAGAAAAAATAATAAAAGCTGCTCAAAAAGAATTTGAAAGAGTTCCAATAGAAGAAGTGTCAATAAAAAATATTGTAGAAAATGCAGAAATTGCACGTGGTAGTTTTTATCAATATTTTGAAAGTAAAGAAGATTTACTTCGGTTTTATATTAAATAAACATTTTAAGCAAATGAATAAAGAAATAAAAAATAATATAATAGAAGCAAACGGAGACATTTTTAAAATATTTATATCTATGTATGACTGCATGGAAAATAATTTTGCTAAAGAAGAAGATATTAAATTATATAAAAAAATATTTGAAAATTTAAAAACAAGTGAAGATAGCAAAATTTTCAAAAAATTCATAGAGGAAAAACCTAAAAAAATTAAAGATTTTTATGAATATATAGATGCAAGTAAATTAAGAATAAATTCAAAGGAAGATTTAGAAACTGTTGAAAAAATTCTATTTACAATAACTGCAAAAGCAATAGTTATGAGATTTAAATATGACTCAAAAGAAAAGGCAAGAGAGGAATATTTAAAACAAATAGAATATCTAAAATATGGAATATTAAAACAATAAAAAAGTTAAAATAAATGTATAAAATAAGGAGGAAAAAATGCTAAAAGTATTAAAAAATTTAAAGGAGTCATGGCTATCAGTAATAGCAATAGTATTATTATTAATAGTTCAAGCAGCTGGTGACCTAACATTACCAGATTATACATCAAAAATAGTAAATATAGGAATACAAAGTGGTGGAATTGAAAATCCAGCACCAGAAGTAATTAGAAAGTCTGAAATGGACAATTTACTAATATTTACAGAAGATGATGAACAGATTTTAAATGACTATAAAGAAATATCAAAAGAAAATTTAGATGAAAAAAAATACGAAAAATTAGTAAAAAAATATTCAGCACTAGAAAATGAAACTTTATATGAGGTTAAAAAATTAAATAGTGAAGAACAAACACAATTAAATAATATGATGACAAAACCTTTAATGATGTTAAGTTCATTAGAAAATGAAGAAACAGCAAATTCAATGAAAGAGCAAATGTTATCAAGTATGCCAGCAAATATGCCAGAACAACAAAAAATAGCAATGCAAAATATGGAATTAATTGATATTATAAAACAAATGCCAAAAGAACAAATAGATAAAATGCTAGAAACAGTAAACGAAAAATTAGACAATATGCAAAATAGCATATTAGAACAAGCTGCAATACAACAAGTAAAAAAAGAATATAAAGCAATAGGAATAGACACAGATAATTTGCAAAACAAATATATAATTATTGCAGGATTAAAAATGCTTGGAATATCATTTATCATAATGGCTTCAGCAATATCAATTATGTGTTTATCAGCAAGAGTTGCAGCAAAATTAGCTAAAACATTAAGAGAAAAAACATTCAAAAAAGTATTAAAATTCTCAAATAAAGAATTTTCAGAATATAGTACAGCATCATTAATAACACGTTCAACAAATGATATTCAACAAATTCAAGGATTAATAGCAATATTATTTAGAGTATTAGTATATGCACCAATAATAGGTATTGGAGGATTTCTAAGAGTATTAAGCCAAAGCGATAATTCAATGGCTTGGATTATAGGTGTAGCAATATTAGCAATTCTTTTTGTAGTAGCAACATTATTTATTATTGCAATGCCAAGATTTAAAAAATTACAAGAATTAATAGATAAACTAAACTTAGTCGCAAGAGAAATACTAACAGGATTATCTGTAATAAGAGCATTTAACACAGAGAAAAAAGAAGAAAAAAGATTTGATAAAGCAAATGTAGATTTAACAAAAACCAATCTTTTTGTAAACAGAGCTATGAGCTTTATGATGCCAACTTTAATGCTAATAATGAATGCAATTTCACTATTAATTGTTTGGGTTGGAGCACATGGAATTGATAATGGAACAATGCAAGTTGGAAACATGATGGCATTTATTCAATATACAATGCAAATAGTAATGAGTTTCTTAATGATTTCAATGGTATCAATTATGTTACCAAGAGCTTCAGTATCAGCAAACCGTATAAATGAAATATTGGAAACAGAAGAAGCAATACAAGAAAGCAAAGAACCTAAAAAATTAGATGCAAGCAAAAAAGGATTAGTAGAATTTAAAAACGTATCATTTAGATACCCAGATAGTGATGAGGAAGTTCTAAGTGATATAACATTCACAGCAAAACCAGGAGAAACAACAGCTATAATAGGAAGCACAGGAAGTGGAAAATCAACAATAGTAAACTTAATACCAAGATTTTATGATATAACTTCAGGAAATCTTTTAATAGATGGTGTAGATATAAAAGAAATATCAAATAAAGATTTAAGAAAAATAGTTGGATTTGTACCACAAAAAGGAATATTATTCTCAGGAACAATAGAGTCAAATATAAAATATGGTAATCCAAATATGTCTGATGAACAAATGATAGAAGCTGCACAAATTGCACAAGCTACAGAGTTTATAGATTCAAAACCAGAAAAATATAAAGAACCAATAGCACAAGGTGGAAGTAATGTATCTGGCGGACAAAAACAAAGATTATCAATAGCTAGAGCGATAGCAATAGACCCAGAAATTTTAGTATTTGATGATAGTTTTTCAGCATTAGATTTTAAAACAGATAGCACATTAAGAGCTGAACTTGCTAAAAAGACAAAAGACAAGACTGTAATTATTGTAGCACAAAGAATTAATACAATCTTAAATGCTGACCAAATCATAGTATTAGAAGATGGAAAAATCGTTGGAAAAGGAACACACGAAGAATTAATTAAAAACAATGAAACATATAAACAAATTGCATTATCACAACTTTCAGAAGAAGAACTTAATTTACAAAAAAATCAAGAAATAGAAGGAGGTAACAAACATGAGTAATACAGAGCAAACAACAAATAAACCTCCAAGAATGAGAGGACCAATGGGTGGAGGTCCACACGGAGGACATGGCCCAGCAGAAAAGGCAAAAGATGTAAAAGGAACAACAAAAAAATTAGCTAATATACTTTCAGAACATAAAATAGCCATAATAATTGTAATGATATTTGCAATAGGAAGTACAATTTTTAGTATTGTTGGTCCAAAAATATTAGGAAATGCAACAACTGAAATATACACAGGATTAATGAACAAAATTAACGGAACAGGTGGAATTGACTTTGCCAAAATTGGAAAAATAATTTTATTTGCATTAGGCTTATATGCAGTAAGTGCATTATTTTCAATGATACAAAGCTATATTATGGCAGGTGTAGCTCAGAAAACAACATATAAAATACGTAATGAGCTAACAGAAAAAATAAACAAATTACCAATGAAATATTTTGACAAAAGAACAAATGGAGAGGTTCTATCTATAATTTCAAATGATGTTGATACATTAAGTACAGGACTAAACCAAAGTATTACACAAATAATAACATCAATATTTACAATAATAGGGATTTTAGTCATGATGCTTTCAATAAGCTGGGAAATGACACTTGTAAGTTTATTAATATTACCAATATCAGCAGTAATACTAAAAAAAGTAATTGGTAAATCACAAAAATACTTTGTAAAGCAACAAGAATACTTAGGACACGTAAATGGTCAAGTTGAAGAAGTATATGGCGGACACAATATAGTAAAAGTATTTGGAAGAGAAAATGAAGCAATAAAAGAATTTGAAAAAGACAACCAAGAACTTTACAAATCAGGTTGGCGTTCACAATTCCTATCAGGATTAATGTATCCATTAATGAACTTTGTTGGAAATGTTGGTTATGTTGCTGTGGCAATTTTAGGCGGTTATTTTGCAGTAAAAGGAAGAATAACAGTTGGTAATATACAAAGTTTTATACAATACAATAAACAATTCACACAACCAATAGGGCAAGTTGCACAAATATCAAGTACAATACAATCAATGCTTGCAGCTGCTGAAAGAATTTTTGAATTCTTAGAAGAAAAAGAAGAAGTTGAAGATGTAAAAAAACCATTATTAACAGATGGATTAAAAGGAAATATCAAATTCGAACATGTTCATTTTGGATATGACCAAGAAAAAACAATAATAAATGACTTTAATGCAGATGTAAAAGATGGTCAAAAAATAGCAATTGTTGGTCCAACAGGAGCTGGAAAAACAACAATGGTAAAATTATTGATGAGATTTTATGATGTAAATAGTGGAGCAATTCTTTTAGATGGACACAACATAAAAGAATTCAAACGTGGTGAACTTAGAAAAATGTTTGGAATGGTACTTCAAGACACATGGCTATTTGGAGGAACAATAAAAGAAAATATTAAATATAGTAAACCAGATGCAACAGACTCAGAGGTAATAGAAGCAGCCAAAGCAGCCCATGTTCATCACTATATAAAAACTTTATCAAAAGGTTATGATGCAAAAATAAATGAAGAATCAACAAATATATCAGCCGGTCAAAAACAATTACTAACAATAGCAAGAGTTATACTTGCAAATCCAAAAATATTAATACTTGATGAAGCTACAAGTTCAATAGATACAAGAACAGAGCAACAAATTCAATCAGCTATGGACAATTTAATGAAAGGTAGAACAAGTTTTATTATTGCACATAGATTATCTACAATAAAAAATGCAGACTTAATTTTAGTTATGGATCACGGAGATATTGTTGAACAAGGAAATCATGAAGAATTATTAGCAAAAGATGGATTTTATGCTAAACTATATAATTCACAATTTGAAGATTGCAATGATGAAGTTGAGTAAAATAAAAAAGTTGTTAAAAGGGAAAATCCCGATTAACAACTTTTTTTATTTTTGATATTCATAACTAGAACACATTGATTCATCAGCATTTTTTGTATTACAATCTTTTGTTGGTGAAACTTGGATTTGAGCTAATTCACAACGGTTTTCTAAATTATTGTATTTACAGCTTTTAACACTGCAACAAATTTTTTGATTTCCATTCATGATAAAAACCTCCAAAAATAAGAATGAATTTAATTTTAAATTCAAAATTAGTATAACAAAAAAATAAAAAAAATATTCAAAATATAGAAATTTATAAATCAATGTGATAATAAAAAATAAAAAAAGGGGAAAAATATGAAAAAAATAATCAAAATAATATTAATAACAATTTTAACACTAATAACTATAATATTAGTAACAACATTAGCAATAAATCAAAACATATATCTAAAAACAAAAAATAAAATAATAACAGAACAATCGGAAAAAATAGAAAATGTTGACTGTATACTTATATTAGGAGCAGGTATATGGAACAATCGTCCAAGTCCAATGTTGGAAGATAGATTATTACAAGGTATATCATTATATCAAAAAGGATTTGCTTCAAAAATAATTATGAGTGGAGATCATGGAAGAAAAAATTATGATGAAGTAAATATTATGAAAGAATTTGCAATAGAAAGAGGAGTGAATTCTGAGGATATATTTATGGACCATGCTGGTTTTTCAACTTATGAAAGCATTTATAGAGCAAAAGAAATATTTGGTGCTAAAAAAATGATAATAGTAACTCAAGAATATCATTTATATAGAGCTTTATATATAGCACAACAATTTGATATAGAAACATATGGAGTTGCTTCGAACCCAAGAGAATATATGGGACAATTTGCAAGAGAAGTAAGAGAATGGTTAGCAAGAGATAAAGACTTTTTTAAATGTATATATAAACCAAAGCCAACATATCTGGGAGATACAATACCAGTAAGTGGAAATGGAGATATAACAAATGATAAAGAGGAGGTAGAAAAATGAATCTAGTAACAGGTCTATTAATACCATTTTTTGGAACGACATTAGGCTCAGCAATGGTATTTTTAATGAAAAATAAGATGAGTCAAAAAGTAGAAAAAATCTTATTAGGATTTGCGTCAGGAGTAATGATAGCAGCATCAATATGGTCTTTATTAATTCCAGCAATAGATATGGCAGAGTCACAAGGAAAAGTTGCATGGATTCCGGCCACAATAGGATTTTTATTTGGAATAGTATTTTTATTACTATTAGATAGTTTAATTCCACATATGCACTTAGAAAGCGATAAACCAGAAGGAATAAAATCCAAATTAAAGAAAACTACAATGTTAGTTTTAGCAGTAACACTTCACAATATACCAGAAGGAATGGCAGTAGGAGTAACTTTTGCAGGAGCTTTAATTGGAAATACAGGAATTACTATGGCAGGGGCTTTTGCTTTAGCGGTAGGAATTGCAATTCAAAACTTTCCAGAAGGTGCAATTATTTCAATGCCACTAAAAAGTGAAGGTGCATCAAAACCAAAGGCTTTCTTGTATGGAACTTTATCAGGAATAGTAGAACCAATAGGAGCAATTATTACAATATTGCTTACAAATGCAGTTGTTCCAATTTTACCATATTTATTATCATTTGCAGCAGGTGCAATGATTTATGTGGTAGTTGAAGAATTAATCCCAGAATCACAAGCAGGAGAACATTCAAATATTGGAACTATTGGAGTTGCAATTGGTTTTGTGATTATGATGATTTTAGATGTAGCTTTAGGGTAAATAGAAAATGGCATAATTTTTGTTATATATTAGCAAAAATTATGTCGTTTTTTAATGTTAGCCTTGACAAACAATCTGCAAGATAGTATAATGTTAACCGTAGTTAACAAAAATGTAAAAGGAGAAAAAACATGATATCAAAATCATCTGAAGAATATCTGAAAACAATGTACATATTAAAACAGCAAAATGGTAATGTACGTGTAACAGACATAGCACAAAAAATGAATTGTACAAAGCCAAGTGTAAATAAAGCAATATACAACTTAAAAAATGAAGGCTTATTAAATTATGAATCATATGGAACAATAGAATTAACAGACTCAGGAGAAAATTTAGCAAAGAAAATTTTAGAAGCCTATGACATAGTTTACGTATTTCTAAAAGATGTTTTAAACCTTGAAGAAGATGATGCCAAAAAAGAAGCAGAAAGAATAAAATTAGCGATAACGGATAAAACAATAAATAAACTAGCAAAATATGTACATAAAGTATTAGGATTAAGCAATTTAGATTGTGATTATGATATAAATAAAGAAAAATGTAGATGCTGTGCAAGAAGAACAGCAAAAAAGGAAAGGAATTAAAATTATGGACAACAATTTATTAGAAATAAAAGATTTACATGTAAATGCAGGAGAAAAAGAAATATTAAAAGGAATAGATTTAAATATAAAAAAAGGAGAAATTCATGTAATAATGGGACCAAATGGTTCTGGAAAAACAACAACAGCAAATGCAATATTAAATAATCCAGAATACACAAAAACAGAAGGAACAATTACTTTTGATGGTGAAGATATAACAAAAACAAGAACAGATGAAATAGCAAGAAAAGGAATATTTATGTCTTTCCAATTACCAGAAGAAATACCTGGAGTTTCAGTAACAAACTTCTTAAAATATGCAAAAAATAAAATAACTGGACAACCTGTAAAAATATTTCAATTTAAAGATGAACTAAAAAAATACATGGAAGAATTAAATATGAATTCTAAAAATATGGAAAGAAGCTTAAATGTAGGATTTTCAGGTGGAGAAAAAAAGAAAAACGAAATTCTTCAAATGCTTGTATTAAATCCAAAACTTGCAATACTAGATGAAACAGACTCTGGATTAGATGTTGATGCAATAAAAACTGTATCAAAAGGTATTGAAATGTTTAAAAATGAAAATAATGCAGTTTTAATTATTACTCATAATACTAAAATTTTGCATAGTTTAAAGGTTGATTATGTTCATGTTTTGGTTAATGGAAAAATTGTAAAAACTGGAACACAAGAATTAGCAAGTGAAATTGAAGAAAATGGGTATGCACAATATAAATAAAAAGGCTAGGAATTATCCCAGCCAAATGAATGAACTATAATTACTTTTTTTTGTTTTTTAGCTCAGCTAATAACCAAACAACAGATACAACAAATATAAAAGGCATCAAAGTTATTGTATAGTCATTACTTTGCTTTTGTGATTCTAATAAGTATTCAAAAAAGTTCATAAGTAAGCCTCCTTTTTAGGTAAAAAGTAATTTATTTTATTATAGCATGTATAAAATGAAAAATCAAATTCTAATAAAAATTGAGAAAGGATATAAAATGAAAACTCAAGTTGAAGAAATAAATAGAAATATCTATGATGTAAAAAACAAAGATGAATACGACTTCAAAATAAAAAAAGGTCTAACAAGAGAAATAATAGAAGAAATATCAAAACAAAAAAACGACCCAGACTGGATGAGAGAATTCAGACTAAAAGCATTAGAAGTATATAATAACTTAGAAATGCCAACATGGGGACCAGATTTATCAGAATTAAATATGGATGAAATTGCAACATATGTAAAACCAAAATCAAAATTAAATAGTTCTTGGGATGATGTTCCAGAAGATATAAAAAACACTTTTGATAAATTGGGAATACCAGAAGCAGAAAAAACATCACTTGCAGGTGTTGGGGCACAATATGATTCAGAAGTTGTTTATCATAGTATGAAAGAAGAATTAATCAAACAAGGTGTAATTTATACAGATATGGAAACAGCTGTAAGAGAATACCCAGAATTAGTAAAATCACATTTTATGAAATGTGTACCAGTAAATGACCACAAATTTGTTGCATTACATGGAGCAGTTTGGTCAGGAGGTTCATTTGTATATGTACCAAAAGGTGTAAAAGTAGATATACCATTACAATCATATTTCAGATTAAATTCACCAGAATCTGGCCAATTTGAACACACATTAATAATTGTAGAAGAAGGTGCAAGTTTACATTTCATAGAAGGATGTTCAGCACCAAAATATAATAAAGTTAATCTACACGCTGGATGCGTAGAATTATATGTAGCAGATAATGCTTATTTAAGATATTCAACAATAGAAAACTGGTCAAAAAATATGTTAAATTTAAATACTAAAAAAGCAATAGTAGGAAAAAATGCAAAAATGGATTGGGTATCAGGTTCATTTGGTTCAAAAATATCAATGCTTTACCCAATGAGTATATTAAATGGCGAGGGAGCAAAAACAGAATTTACAGGAATATCATTTGCAGGTGGCGGACAAAATCTAGATAATGGATTTAAAGTAATTCATAATGCACCAAACACATCAAGTGTAGTAAATGCAAAATCAATATCAAAAAATGGTGGTAAATGCACATATAGAAGTTTGGTAAGAATAAATGAAAATGCAAAAAATTCAAAATCATCAGTATCATGTGAATCACTTATGTTAGATGATATATCAATATCAGACACAATACCAACAAATGACATAAGAACAGATGAAGTAGAATTCTCACACGAAGCAAAAATTGGTAAAATAAGTGATAAAACAATATTCTATTTAATGAGTAGAGGATTATCAGAAGAAGATGCAAAAGCAATGATAGTAAGAGGGTTTGCACATCCAATAGCTAAAGAATTGCCAGTAGAATACGCTGTTGAAATGAATAATCTTATTAACTTAGAATTAGAAGGAGCAATAGGATAATATGGAAAATTTAAAATTAAATGAAACACCAGTTAGAACTGCTAAAAATTTTAGAATAAACAATATAAAACTAGAAAATATTGAAATTCCAGAAGTTATACCAGAATTCGAAAATGTAACAATAACAGGTGATACATCTAAAATAGATATAGAACAAAATGCAGATAATATAGATATAAATTTAGCTTACGGTTTAAGTGAAGAACTTGCAGTTCAAGTAAAAGCACAAGCAAATCAAAAAATAAAGCTAAACATAAAAGATACTCAAAATGAAAAATCAAAAACAGAGAATCTAGAAAAAGCAGAAGCAAAAATAGATTTTAAATTTGATGATGAAAATTCTGTATTAATAGACGACATAGAAATTACTGCAACTGAAAATACAAAATCAACAGTAGTAATAAAATATACTTCAAATCAAGAAAGTGAAAATTATCACAATGGAATAATAAAAGCAAAAGCAGAAAAAGATTCAGAATTAAATATAGTATTAATTAATTTAATGAACACAAAATCAAATAATTTTCTAGCAATCGAAAATGATTTTGAAGAAAATGCTAAAATTAATTATACAATAATTGATTTTGGAGGAAAAAATAGTATTACAAATTATTATTCTAATTTAAAAGGTGATAATTGTGATAATCAGCTAAATACAATTTATTTAGGAAAAGAAAATCAATTATTTGATTTAAACTATATTGGAGAATTAAGAGGAAAAAAATCAAATATAGATATAGAAGTTCAAGGAGCATTAAAAGATGTAGCTAAAAAACACTTTAAAGGAACAATAGACTTCAAAAAAGGCTGCAAAAAGGCTACTGGAAATGAAAATGAAGCTTGTATGTTATTATCTGATACAGCAAAATCAATAGCTTTGCCAATGTTACTTTGCTCTGAAGAAGAAGTTGAAGGTAACCATTCAAGTTCAGCTGGAAAAATTGGAGAAAAAGAATTATTCTATATTATGAGTAGAGGATTTGAACTTAAAGAGGCTATGAAATTGATGGTTAGAGCTAGATTTAATAAAATATTAGAAAATATAAAAAATGAAGAATTAAAAGATGAAATTTTAAAAGAAATTGATATGAGGTTAGATTAATATGAATAATATAAAAAAAGATTTTCCACTATTAGAAAACGAAAATATAACATATCTAGATAGTGGAGCAACAACACAAAAACCAATCCAAGTAATAAAAGCAGTAGAAGAATTCTATCAAAAATACAATGCAAACCCACACAGGGGAGCATATTCACTAAGTGTAGAAGCAACTGAACAATATGAAAATACAAGAACAAAAATAGCTAAATTCATAAACGCAAGACATAGAGAAGAAATAATCTTTTCTAAGAATGCTACAGAAAGTCTAAACTTAATTGCATACTCATATGGAATGGACAACCTAAAAAAAGATGATGAAGTAGTAATTTCAATAATGGAACACCATTCTAATCTAGTTCCATGGCAAAAAGTTACAAAAAAGACATGTAGTAAATTAAATTATATGTATATAAATGATGAATTTGAATTAACAGATGAAGAAATAGAAAATAAAATTACAGACAAAACAAAAATAGTTGGAATTACACATGTTTCAAATGTTTTAGGAACAATAAATAATGTAAAGAAAATCATTAAATATGCACACAAAAAAGGAGCTATAGTAATAGTTGATGCATCACAAAGTATTCCACACATGAAGATAGATGTTCAAGATTTAGATGCAGACTTTTTAGTATTCTCAGGACATAAAATGCTTGCACCACTTGGAATAGGTGTATTATATGGAAAAAAAGAAATACTAAATAAAATGTCTCCATTCTTAATGGGAGGAGATATGATAGAATATGTTTATGAACAAGACACAACTTTTGCACCATTACCAAATAAATTTGAAGCAGGGACACAAAATGTAGAAGGTGTAATAGGATTAGGTAGTGCTATTGATTATATTGAAAACTTAGGGTATGATAAAATCCAAGAAATAGAAAAAGAAGTATTATCATATGCAAGAGAAGAATTATCAAAATTAGACTTTTTAGATTTGTATATAACTCCAAACGAAAATAATCATTCAAGCGTTATATCATTCAATATAAAAGGTATACATCCACATGATGTTGCAAGTATTCTAGACTCAGAAGGAGTTTGTGTTCGCTCTGGAAATCATTGTGCACAACCACTTATGAGATTTTTAGGAATAGATTCAACTTGTAGAGCAAGTTTCTATATCTATAACACAAAAGAAGATGTAGACAAGCTTGTTAGTGCTTTGAATAAAGCATATGATATGTTTAAAAAATATATAAAAAAATAGGGGTAAAATAATGGATGACGAATTAGCAGATGTTTATAATGAATTAATAATGGAACACAGTATGAATTCATATAATAAAAAAGAATTAAAAGATGCAGATTACTCAGAGATTGGACACAATCCAAACTGTGGAGATGAAATTAAACTAGAATTAAAATTAAATGAAAATAAAATAGAAGATATGGCATTTTCGGGACATGGATGCGCAATATCTCAAGCTTCAACATCAATAATGATAGATACCTTAAAAGGAAAAACAATTGATGAAGCAAAAGAAATTATAAAAACATTTATAGAAATGATAAAAAGAGAGACAACAGATGAGGAAGAATTAAAAAAATTAGAAGACGCAATAGCTTTTAGAAATGTTTCTCATATGCCTGCAAGAGTAAAGTGTGCTCTTTTAGCATGGCATACAATGGAAGATATTTTAGAAAAAAATAAAAGTCAAAACTAAAAATTTGGCTTTATTTTTTTGACTAAAATCACCTCTATATAAAATATTAATATAATACTAAAATGTGACAAAATTTGTAACAAAAATGTAACAAATCATTTTTCTCTTAGAAACAAGCGGACAAAAAAATACAATAAAAAACTTTTTTTATAAAATGTTGCATTTGCAACAGTAAAAGAAAAAGATTGATATATAATAAGAACATAAAAAATGAGGAAGGAGATATGGTAATGAAAATTATAAAAAGGGATGGAACAATAGTTGATTATAATCCAGAAAAAATTAAAATAGCAATACAAAAAGCAAATAATGAGGTATCTGGAAGAGAAAGAGCTTCAGAAAAACAAATTAAAGAAATAATAAATTATATAGAAGATTTAAAAAAATCTAGAATATTAGTTGAAGATATACAAGATACAATAGAAAGAAAATTAATGGCATATGGAAAATATCAATTAGCAAAAACATATATTACATATCGTTACACAAGAGAATTAGTAAGAAAAGCAAACACAACAGACCAATCAATAAAAGAATTAATAGAAGGCGAAAGTGAATATTGGAATAGTGAAAATTCTAATAAAAATGCAACAGTAGTAACAACACAAAGAGATTACTTAGCTGGAATAACAAGTACAGATATAACAAGAAGATTTTTATTACCAGAAGATATAGTAAAAGCACATGATGCAGGAATTCTACATTTCCACGATGCAGATTATTTTGCACAAAATGCATTAACAAACTGTGAACTTATAAATCTAGAAGATATGTTACAAAATGGTACAATAATGAATGGAGTAATGATAGAAAAACCTCATAGATTTATCACAGCATGTACAATAGCAACACAAATAATATTAGCAGTTACTTCTTCAACATATGGAGGAGCAACCGTATCATTAGCACATTTAGCACCATTTGTTAGAAGCAGTTATGATAAATATTATAAAAAATATAAAGAAAAAGGTTTAACAGAAGAACAATGTAAAAAATTTGCAGAAGATGATACTAAAAAAGAAGTTGCAGATGGAGTTCAAACCTTCAACTATCAAGTAAATTCAATGACAAATACAAATGGACAAGCACCTTTCTTATCAGTTTGCATGTATTTAGGAGAAACAGAAGAATATAAAAAAGAATTAGCAATGATAATCGAGGAATTCTTAAACCAAAGAATTTTAGGATTTAAAAATGAAAAAGGTGTATATATAACACCAGCATTTCCAAAATTATTATATGTATTAGAAGAAGACAACATTCACGAAAATAGTAAATATTGGTACTTAACACAATTAGCTGCAAAATGTACAGCAAAAAGAATGGTTCCAGATTATATATCAGAAAAGAAAATGAAAGAATTCAAAGTTGACAAAAATGGTGAAGGACATTGTTTCCCATGTATGGGATGCCGTTCATTCTTAACACCATATATTGACCCAGAAACAAACAAACCAAAATATTATGGAAGATTTAATCAAGGTGTTGTAACATTAAACTTAGTAGATGTTGCATTATCATCTGGAAAAGACTTTGATAAATTCTGGGAAATATATGAAGAAAGACTTGAATTATGTCACAGAGCATTACAAGCAAGACATGAAAGATTAAGCAAAGTAACAAGTGATGTAGCACCAATTTTATGGCAATACGGAGCATTTGCAAGACTTAAAAAAGGTGAAAAAATACATCCATTATTACATGGTGGTTATTCAACAATATCACTTGGTTATGCCGGATTATACGAATGTGTAAAATACATGACTGGAAATAGCCATACAGACAATGGAAAAGGAAAAGAATTTGCTATACAAGTAATGCAAAAATTAAATGATAAATGTAATGAATGGAAAGAAAAAGAAGACATAGATTACAGTGTTTATGGATCACCAATAGAATCAACAACATATAAATTTGCAAAATGTTTAAAAGAAAGATTTGGAGTTATAAAAGGAATTACAGATAGAGGTTATATAACAAACTCATATCATGTACCTGTATTTGAAGAAATAGACGCATTTTCAAAATTAAAATTAGAAAGTGAATTCCAAAGATTAAGTCCAGGAGGAGCTATATCTTATGTAGAAACACCAAACTTACAAGACAACTTAGAAGTTGTACTTCAAATAATCAAATTTATTTATGACAATATAATGTATGCAGAATTAAATACAAAATCTGATTATTGCCAAGAATGTGGTTATACAGGAGAAATCTTAATAGATGATAATTTAGAATGGTATTGCCCAAACTGTGGTAATAGAGATCACAATACATTAAATGTAGCAAGAAGAACTTGTGGATATATAGGAAGCAATTTCTGGAACAAAGGAAGAACAGAAGAAATAAAAGAAAGAGTTTTACACATAGATAACAAAGATGATAAAGAATAAAACATTAAACGATGAATAGAGGTAAAAACAAATGAGATATAACAAAATCAGAAAAATGGACATCTCAGATGGCCCAGGTGTAAGAGTATCAATATTTATGCAAGGATGTACTTTCAATTGCAAAAATTGTTTTAATAAAGAAACACATGATTTTAATGGAGGTAAAGAATTTACTGATGATACAATAAAAAGAGTTTTAGAATTATGTGAAAATGAAAATGTAGAAGGATTATCAATATTAGGAGGAGAACCAATGAACCCTAAAAATATTGATGGAACTACAAAACTTGCAAAATCATTTAAGGAAAAATTTCCTAACAAAAATTTATGGGCTTGGTCAGGATATCTATTTGATAAAGACTTAAAAGATAAAGATGTTGTAAAATACTTAGATGTACTAGTAGATGGTCAATATGTAGATGAATTACATAATCCAACTTTAAAATGGAAAGGCTCTGCAAATCAAAGAGTTATTGATGTACAAAAAAGTTTGGAACAAAATAATGTAGTATTATTGTAGAAATAAACTCGAATTTTGTCGAACGATTTATGTTGAAATTATGGAAAAAACGTGTTAATATATAGCTATGCAATTTTGATATATTGCATGGCTATTTTATTTATAAAAAATTAAAATCAAGCAACTTAGGAAAGACAAAATAAAAAAATTAAAATCAACGATTTCAAAAAAGAAATTTTAAAATCTAAATAAAAATTCCAAAGAAATCAAATACCAAAACAAAATAAAAGTAAAGGAGGAGAATAAAAAAGACATATAAAAGCAAATATTTATAGAACATAAAAGAGTCAGCAAAAACAAAATTGTAAATATAGCAATAAATATTTACTAAAAAGTATTGCCAAATGTAATAAATTTTAGTATAATATGAGAGGAGATAAATGGAGAATAATTTAGAACTAT
>ERZ772897.763-NODE-763-length-37468-cov-39.873760_pt1 | contig 37468 bp, 49 predicted proteins | sample MGYA00512125_ERZ772897 | MGnify/ENA primary metagenome ERZ772897 (study PRJEB29015, sample SAMEA2737660) | human gut metagenome | biome: human gut; feature: human-associated habitat; material: faeces | place: China | collected 2012 ... | reverse complement strand
ATAAAAAATGAATTAACTGTAAAGAAAACAGAAAAGATGATAAAGGATCTTTTAGAGGAGCTTGAAAGCCCTCAAGATTCAGATAAAAAACAAAATATAAAGGGAACTATGGGCATAAGAATATATTTAAACACGATGAAGCAAGCCTTTGATGCAATAATTGGTACAGGAATCGAAGCTAAATATAATGAAGTAGATAAAGGCGATTATATGGAAGTTGTCGTAAAGATTCCTAAAAAATAAAAGGGTTACTGCTTTGCAGTAATCTTTTTTTAAAAGATTACAGGGGGGAAAAGTCAAAATGGGTAAAGTAATAGCAGTATTTAATCAAAAGGGAGGAGTAGGGAAAACTACTACAAATGTAAACCTAACTGCAAGTTTAGGAGCAATGGGAAAAAAAATATTAGTATTAGATTTAGATCCACAGGGAAATACAACTAGTGGATATGGTATAGATAAACAGTCAGTTGACGGAACTATATATGATGTCATAATAGATGGTGTGGATATAAATGAAACAATATTAAACACTGAATTTGAAAATATAGTAGCATCAGATACAGATTTAGCGGGGTGCGAAATAGAGCTTACATCAAGAGAAAGTAGAGAGTACATATTAAAAAACTCTATAGATAAAGTAAGAGATAATTATGATTATATATTTATAGATTGTCCTCCGTCATTAGGGATGTTAACTATAAATAGTTTAACTGCAGTAGACAGTGTTTTAATACCTATACAATGTGAATACTATACACTAGAAGGTGTTAGTCAGCTTATGGGTACTATAAAGTTAGTAAAATCTAGACTAAATCCAAACCTAGATATACAAGGAGTTGTATTAAGTATGTTTGATGGAAGAGCTAACTTGTCAATTCAAGTAGTAGATGAAGTCAAAAGATACTTTAAAGGAAGTGTATATACGACGCTAATACCAAGAAATGTTAGATTAGCAGAAGCACCTAGTCATGGTAAACCAGTAATTTATTATGATTCAAAGTGCAAGGGTGCAGTAGCATATATGGAACTAGCAGAAGAATTTATAGATTTAGAGGAGGATATAATATAATATGGAGAATAAAGCGACAAAAAGAACTAATAGATTAGGAAGAGGTCTTAGTGCATTAATACCTGATATTAGTACAGAAATAGATAAAAAAGATATAATAACGATAGATTTAAAAAATATATATCCAAATCAAGATCAACCTAGAAGAGTATTTGATGAAGAAAAAATAAAGATACTAAGTGAATCGATAAAGAATTACGGAGTATTACAACCAATAGTGTTAAAACCTGATGATAAAGGTAAATATATGATAATAGCAGGAGAAAGAAGATATAGAGCATCTAAGCTAGCTCGTAAAAGTGATATACCTGCAGTTATAAAAGATATACCTATGAAAGATATAATGGAAATAGCACTTATAGAAAACTTACAAAGAGAAGAGTTAAACCCGATAGAAGAAGCATTAGCTTATAGAAGTTTAATAAAAAATTATGAAGTTACTCAAGAAGAAATATCAGAAGCTGTATCAGAACTAAATAAACAGTATGCAATGGCTAGGATTAAGGCTAAAACACAAGAGTTGGGAAGATATGTAGAAATCTGTGGTATTTGCAACGTCTATGTTGATATTAACATGGACTGGAGAAAAGGAAAGCCACTTTTTGAATTAGATGTGTTAGATCCTAGAAGTTCATTTGTTGTGAGATCGAGTTATTATCCGGACAAAAGAATCATGCTTGGCGTCACATACAGGCATGACAGCATATCAGGGAATACATATTACACTTGCTACACAAAAGACCAAAGATTTGAGGTTGTAAATCTACAGTCGGAAGTAACATCACCTAGCAAGTGGGCACACATGGAAAGAAGCGGTGAAGAAAATCCGCTTCATATTGTTCCAATAACAGAATATATCAGATCTTATGACCGAATGGGAGCATGGGAGAGATATATTGATGAGATGGACAATTTGAACTTGCTAATATCTGACTTTACAAACGATGTAGAGCAGAATACGCAAGCAATGTGGCATACGAACGATGTGGATTTCCCTGTTATAGAAACAGAGACGGAAAGCGGTGAAAAGGTTGAAGAAGTAAGAAAGCCAAAGTCTGGAGAATGGTTGCAGACATATACCAATCCAGACGGAAAGACGCCTTTTGTAAAGCCACTTGCCATTGATTACGATTATCCGGGTATGTTGGAAAACATACAGTATAGAAGAGCAATCATTTTGCAGAAATGTAATGTTCCTGCAAGAAATGACAATACGTCTGGAGCAACTGGAGTAGCCATGAGCGATGCAACAGGGTGGTCACACGCAGAATCAGCGGCGGCGAAACAACAGTTGATAACTGATTCCAACAAATTGGATGAGGTGGAAATTGTATTATCTGCGATCAGAGAAAATCCAAACACTCCGCAGGACAGTCCGTTAAGGGACTTAACAACAGCGGATGTAGAGCCAAGTATTAAACGTCAAAAGACCTATGAGTTATCAACAAAATGCAATTCCATCGCAACATTGATAAATACTGGCGTAAACGGAAAAGATGTTTTCAACACAATACCTTTGTTTGACGATCCTAACGAAGTTTGGGAAAACAGCAAAGAAACGATAGAAAAGAATCAAAATCAAAATGCAGAAAGCAAAGAACAATATGATCCTAAGAACGACAGGATTATGAGCGATTTGTCCGATCAAGTGGAAAACAGTCCGTTGATTGACAAGAGCAGAACGGAAAAGTGATGCCTATGACAAGTAGATTTGATAAGCTGAATAATTTGTCGATGGACTATTCAAAATATTTTGGAGAGATGGCATTGACAGATGATCAAAAGAAACAACGGATTGCATTTTCGAAAAAAATGGAAGATGTGATGTTGTTTCTTTTTGAGTTATTGGACGTAATGGCAGACTTTGGGAACAAAGACGAAGAATATGTCAAGAAAGAAATTGCAACACGTTATTTGAGTGTTCTGATGGCTTACACGGCTATTGATGATTTCTTCAAAATGTATGCCGATTATTTTGCAGAAGAAACATTGAGAACGACATTAGAAAACATAGATGCCGAATGGATTACATCTAACGACAGAGCAAAGCTAATCGCAGAAAATGAAGCAAATACATCATTAAACAGAGTTGACTATATAAACGCTGTTGCAAGCGGAAAAACAAGAAAACAATGGATTACCATGAAAGATTATCGTGTAAGAAAAACACATCAAGAAATTGACAATAAGGTTTTGCCAATTGACGGGGTGTTTATTGTTGGCGATAGCATGATGTACTTTCCGAAAGATACATCTTTAGGAGCAGACATGAAAGAAATAGCAAATTGCAGATGCTCCGTTAAATATTTATGAAATTAAGCCTAAGTGAAAGCAAGGGCTTTTTTATTTGGTGCAGAGAAGCACCTAAAAAAACACAAAATACAGAGAAGTAAAAACACAAAGAAAGTAAGAGGTAACAAAAATGAGTGAAGCAATTGATGTAACGACAACAGAAAAAAATGATCCAGCTGTAGAAGAGCAGGCAAAAAATGAGAATGAAGAGACTCCAACAGTGGAAGAACTTATGGCGCAGTTAGCAGAGGCTAAAGCGACAGGAGCAAAGCAGAAGCAGGCATTAGACAAGGCTCTTAGAGAAAAAGGAGAAATCACTAAGGCTTTAAGAGCAAAGCAGACAGCAGAAGAACGTGCTACAGAAGAGAAAGAAGAAGCAGAAAGACTGCAACGTGAGAAGTATGAACAGGTTGAAAAAGAACTGAATCATATGAAAGCAGTATCGGCCTATAAGAGTTTGTCTACTGAAAAAGCAGTTGAGAACCTGATTGATGCAATCTCTGATGGAGATCACAATGCAGTCGCTGCATTGATTGAAAACGAAGTGAAATCGGCAGTTGCTAAAGCAGAAGCAGAGTGGAAGAAATCACGTCCAAGAGTAAATGTTGGAGGTTCATATACTGGCATGACTAAAGACCAGATTATGAAGATTGAAGATCGTGCGGAGCGAAGAAAAGCAATTGCTATGAATCAAGAATTATTTTGCTAGGAGGTAGAATATGGCAGCAGAAGAGAATTTGATTAAGAAAGAAGATCTCAAGAGAGCAAGAGAGATCGAGTTTGTGGAAAGATTTGGATATTCCGTCAAGAAGCTGATGGAAGCACTTGGAGTAACAAGAAAAATTCCAAAAACATCCGGAACAATGCTAAAGACGTATAAAGCGTCCGGAACTCTGGTAGATGGAAAAGTAGCAGAGGGAGATTTGATTCCTTTGTCTCATTACAAAGTAGATCCGGTTTCCTACAAGGAGATTGTATTGCAGAAGTGGAGAAAAGCCACATCGGCAGAAGCAATCATCGAAAAAGGTTACGATCAAGCAGTGGAAATGACAACGGATGAAATGCTTAGAGACGTACAGAGAGGAATTAAGAAAGAATTTTTCGATTTCCTTAAAACTGGTACAGGAACAGCAACAGGAGTTGGTTTCCAGCAGGCATTAGCACAGGCATGGGGACAGTTGCAGGTCCTTTTTGAGGATGACGAGATTGAGCCTGTATTTTTCATGAATCCGCTTGACGTTGCTGATTATCTTGGCCAGGCAAACATTACCATTCAGAACGCATTTGGTATGCGCTATGTGGAAGATTTTCTGGGATTAGGAACGGTTGTTTTTGCCAAGTCCATCGACAAGGGAAAGGTCTATGCAACTGCTAAGGACAATATTGTGCTGTATTACATTCCTGTAAACGGTGCTGGATTGGACGAGGGATTTGTATTTAGATCTGACAGCACAGGACTTATTGGCATTCATGAAGAGGCAGATTACGATCACATGACAGTGAAAGATGTTGTTGCATCTGGAATCGCCATTTTTGCAGAAAGAATTGATGGAGTGGTTATATCAACTATCACACAGGCAGAGGGTACTTCTGCAACTGGCGAAGATATTAAAAGTACAGGAGCATAATAATAAGGAGTGGTCAAATGTATAAAGTAATACATTTTTTCACAGACTTACAGGATAATTCACACCCTTATAACGTGGGAGAAACATTCCCACGTGAGGGTGTTTCAGTAACAGCAGAAAGACTGGAAGAGTTATCGGGCAAGCATAATTTGCAGGGAAAACCACTTATACAACTTGTAGATGATTTTTCAAAATATATGAATGCCACGGAAGAAACTGTGGAAAACAACTCATATTCAAAGGATGAAATTGCCAAAATGCCAGTTGCCAAATTGAGAGAACTGGCAAATGAAAAAGGTATTGATAGTGCAGATAAAAGCAAATCAGAATTGAAAAAGATTTTGATGGAAATTTAGAGGTGATCGTAAATGGATGAATACACCATACTTGAGCAAGTGAAGATTCGCTTATTGCATTATAAGGTGAGTACAATCGAGGGTGAAGATGTGGTTGTATTCGATCATAAAAACGAGAACTTGTTACTCGAACAACTTATAAAGCAAGCGAAGCAAAAAATCAAAGAAATCCGAAAGTATCCATCGAATTATACAGATGAAATGATAGAAAAAGATCTGAACAACTATGAAAACATAGTTGTTGATGCGGTTGTTTACTATAGATCGCAGGCCGGAGAGTCTTTCATGAAATCATATACTGAAAATGGAATATCTAGGAATTGGATTGACAGCGGAAAGTTGTTCGATACTGTACTTCCAATATCGCATATTAGCTAAAAAAATCTGATTTTATCAGTTTTTAGAAGATTGTGCGTTATCGTATTGCTAATGCAGGTAATATGATAGCAGGCGGCACACACTAAAGGGTGGTGGGCGGTGTGCCAAAAAAAAGAAAGGCGGTATATGATTATGACGATAGAAATTTCGACAGCAATCATTATAAGCGTTTTATCTCTTGGTTTTTCCGTCTTTATGGGTATGAAGAACAGCAAGCGAACTGACAAAAAAGATATCGAAGAACGTGTTAGAGAAAACACCAGAATAAACATGAAGTTGGACAATATCAATTCGACAACGCAAGATATAAAGTCAGAGTTGTCTAGTGTTCGTACAGACATCCAAAAGCATAATGACAAAATCATTATTTTGGAACAGAGCTGTAAGCAGGCACATAAAAGAATTGATGAGTTAAACATCCGATTAAACATGAATGAAGATGATGAGGTGAAGGCTTATGAAAAATTGGAAAAGTTGGGCAAAAGCCGCAACGATTAGAGCAGTAAAGACAATTGCACAGACTGCGGTTGGTGTGATTGGAGCAAGCACAGTGTTAAGCGGTGTTGATTGGAAAGTGGTTGTTTCTTCTGCGATTCTTGCAGGTGTTGTTTCAATGCTGACAAGTATTGCAGGACTTCCAGAGGTAGAGGACAATGCTTGAAATCAATAAGCAGGAAATGAGATATTCAAAGCAGGGAGAACGAGTTACCATCTACAAACGTGATGAAAACGGTAACATTGTGTATGAATCTTATAAAGATTCAGCAAGTGGTTCTGTGATTTATTACACAGATGAAGATGGTAACAAAATACCAAAAATCCTAGGAGAAAAAATTGGTTTTTCAGAGCCAACTTATTTTTATGCAAATATCAGCAATAAGCTAAGCGAAGTATTAGTAAAAGAGTTTGGTATTGATGATTCGTCAACATATGTTCAGATTGTCACAGATAAAGGTGAACTGCCAATAAAGGCAGGGGACGTTGTTTGGAAACAATCAGATCCTAATTATACGGAAGATGGGCTTGTTGATGAAAAGAGTGCTGACTATGTATGCAAAGGCGTTGCTGATGAGGGATTGACGGTTGATTTGTTTTTACTGCAAAAGAATGTCAAATAGGAGAAGCGATGAAAACAATCGGTTTTGGCTTAAGTCAAAAATCCATACAAAATGCAATTAAGGAACTGCAAAAACTAAAACAGGAACTTAGAAAAAAGACAGATCAGCTTGTCAAGGAATTAACCGAAGTTGGAATACCTGTGATCGAAAAGAATATGCAGAAAGCAAATTACACATACGATTCAAAAGGTGTGCGCAGCGGTTCTGACACAGAACATTATACGCACGTAAAAATCAATGCGTTTGATACCAAATCAATTGCAAATTTGATCGTAGAGGGAAAAGAGGTTCTGTTTATTGAATTTGGAGCAGGTGTTTATTACAACGGATCAGCCGGAGCGAGTCCGCATCCAAAAGGACAGGAATTTGGATTTTTAATAGGTTCATATGGAGCAGGTCATGGACAGCAAAAAGTGTGGGGTTACTATGACGAAACTGGAGAACTGGTAATGACGCATGGTGTTGAAGCAACAATGCCATTGTTTAAGGCAGAGCAGAAAATCATAGATGAATATGTGTCTGTTGCAAAGAGGGTGTTTAGCAAATGAACGAGTTGAATTTGTGGGCATTAGAATTTGAAGATACAGTATTTAGTCTTTTTTCTTATGCCTACAACAAAAAATTTAAGAAGAAATACAAAGATTTATACATAACACAAGATGAAGAACAAGACGGTACGGCAATTTTCCCGACTGTACTTGTAAAACAGATTGATTTTAGAGAAGTTGGAAGAGATATTTCCGGGAATACAATAAACGGAATAGATTCAACATTTCAAGTGACCATTTCTTACAAGGGAGATAGGGAGACCTTGAAAGAACTCTCAAATTATGCAGTTATGTTTTTTAAGTCGAAGAAATTTGGTGTTTCAAGAGTTTTTTATAACATTTCAAACAAAATACGCACTGCAACATTTAGGGCATCTAGGGTTGTGGGAGCAAATGACACATTAGTATAGTACCGGGCGTACATTTTGAGTGCGCTCGCTGACCACAAAAAGTTTAGTGGTAGAAAGAGAGGTAAAAATGGCTGATGCAGGTATTAGTACATTAGGTGTGCAGTTTGGCTATGCAGTTGAAACAACGGCAGGAACAAAGCCAACAACTTTTAAACAGCTAACAAGAATTAATTCCATTCCGGGAATTACTATCGAACCAGAACAAATTGATGCGTCTGCTTTGGAGGACAAGGTAACACGATACGTAAAGGGTCGTGCTGACACTGGCGGCGCAATTGCCGTTGTAGTAAACATTACAACGGAAACGGTAAAAGAGTGGGAAGAGCTTATCAGTGCTTATCAGGCAGCTACTGGTGGTCTTAGAATGTGGTTTCAGTCATATGTTCCAGGACTTAACAAGTCGTTCTTCTTCGTTGCGCAGCCGCCGGAACTTATTCCGGAACCAGAATTTACGCAGAACGAATTACTGACAGTCGAAATGAATTTGACGATTGAAGAGTATATCGGTCTTGGAGATGCAGTTACTCTTCCTGTTGAGGCAGCATTGGGGGAATAACTGACCATTCGTCAGAAAAAACAGAGGCTGTGACGAATGGTGAACAAAACGCCAAAACAGCCAATATGGATTATTCATCTTATTTGAATGATTCGGAAAAATAACAGTAAAAGAAAGGGCGGTCTACGGACTGCCCCTTTCCAGTATAAATACTGGGGAAAGGTTAGGAAAAAATGTATAAAACAATTAAAGTAGATGGAAATGATTATAAGTTACAGTATTCAGTAGAAGCGGCAATGTACGATGAGTGTACGGCAAAAGTTATTACTTTAATGACGGCTATTGGAGATGAGAAAGAAGATGAAGAAAATCTTAAAAGTAAAATCAAAGAGATTTCAAGTATCCCTAATTTGGCAGTATCTATGTTTTATGCGGCACTTTTACAGCACCATGGAACAGAAGCAGGGGATGGAACTGTAAGAAGCATTTCAGAAGCAAAAAACATTTTAGCGAGATATATTTTAGAAAATGATAGCGACTTTTTCAGCGTTGTAAATATGTTGCTTGAGCAGATGGGAGAAGATGGTTTTTTCAAACTGATCGGACTGGAGAAGATGATGCAGTCCGAGGAGGAGCAGAAAAAGGAAATGACCAAGAAGAATTAACATTCGCACAGCAAATCGAAAAGAATCTTTTGCCTGCGGCATTGAAAGCAGGAATAACGCATAAGGAATTTTGGCAAATGACGCCAAAAGAAATAAAAATGCAAATAGACGTGTATATTGAGACAAAAGAAGAAGAATACAAAGCAAAAGAACATGAATGTTGGTTAAACGGTATGTACGTTTTACACGCCTTGGGTGCGGCATTTACCAAAAAGGATTACCCAAAAGATCCGTTAAAAGAAGAAAAAGACGGAAAGACAAAAGAAGAAAAAGTGAAAAACAAAAAGAAGAAAATGTTAGATTTGTATGTTGCTCAAATGCTTATCAGACAGGCTAACTTTAATTTGTGTAAAAAGAAAGAGAGTGATAGCAATGAAGAAACAGCATGACGTAAGAATTGACAGATCAAAACTGCATCCATGGCTTGACTACAAACTTACTGTATTGTTAAAAAAATGTGCTAAAAAGGGGATTTATCTCATCATCACAGAGGGATTCCGCACAAAGGAACACCAAGATAAGTTGTATGCCAAAGGACGCACAAAGCCGGGCAAGGTAGTGACGAATGCAAAAGGAAGTACATACTCTAGTCAGCATATGTGGGGAATTGCGTTTGATATTGCGATTCAGTACAAAAAGGATCTGTATGATATTAACACAATCAAGAAAGTAGCAAAAATTGCTAAAAGTATTGGTCTTGGATGGGGTGGAGATTGGAAAACAATTGTAGATACTCCACATTTTTATCTGCCGAAGTGGGGAAGTACAACAACGGAGTTGAAGAAGATTTATAAAACTCCGGATATGTTCAAGAAGTCTTGGGCAAAGAAAGTAACAAGAGATAAGGGATTGTTACTATGGAAAGCAACAACTAAGCTGACAGGAAGTTACTTACGAATCCCTAAGTCTGCAAAAGTAGAGGTTTTATTCGTAAAAACGGATAAATGGTATGCTAAAGTACGATACAAGGGAAAAGTGGGACACGTAAACAAGAAATATTTAGGTTAAAGAAAAGCGCACCTTTATGGTGCGCTATTTTTTTGAAGTGTGAGGTGCGAGAATGCCAGAATTAGATAGTTTAGAATTAAAAGTAGAAGCAGATGCCAAAAAGGCAGACTCTGCACTCGACAGCCTTATTGAAAAACTGCAAAATTTATCAAAAACATTAGGCGGTGTCAACACAAATAACATAAAGAATATTGCAAGTGCAATAAACGGAGCGACAAACAGTAACGGAATAAAGGTTGCGCAAAAGAGCGTTGATAATCTCAATAAATCAATAAAAAACATAGGAAAAGGTACAAAATCAAAAGACATTGAGATCATAAGAACAGATGGAGCAATAAAGAATCTTTCGGGCTTTGAAAACGCATTAAAAGAATTTGATTCATTCATCGAAGAATCTGGTAACAAGGTATCTAAGAATGGATTTTTAGATACTCCGTTGCAAAATCTGAAAGAGAATTTAGCGCAACTTAAAAAGCAATTTCCAGAAGCAAAAGAACTTATCCAGAGTTATCAAGAAGAGATTAAAATGATACAAAACATGCAGGCAAAGTCTGCAAGCACTGGAAATGCACAGAAGTTGAGCGGATATTCCATAGAAAATGCACAAAAAACATTAAATGCAGCACTTGGAAAAAGTATGCCGTCAGCAACGACAAAAAGTGTATCTGGAATGACAACAAAATTAAGTGGACTAAAAACTGCTTTATCAAGTGTTGCCAAAACAGCATCTGCCAATATGTTTAATAATTTTTCAAATGGCATAAATAAAGCAAAAACTGCATTAAGTGGATATATTAAAAATGCAATCAGATCAATAAATGTTTCTAAGGGGTTCAGAAGTATAGTCGGACACGTTAGAAATTTGTATTTTTCGTTCTTATCATTACGTGCAGTTAGCGGAATTTTGAAAAAGTCCATTACATCGGCAATGGATTACATAGAGGAATTTAACTATTTTCAGAATGCGATAGGGAAAATTGCGTCCGAAAATAAAGGTGATTATAAAAAATATGGATATACAGATGCAGAATCATATGCAGATAGTTTCCAAAGCAGACTTACATCCTTATCATCTAAAATGACAGGGTTTGACATAAGTAAAAACGGAGAATTAAGCAATAGCGGAAAGCAGAGTTTAGGACTTGACGTAACAGAAGTAACTAATTTCCAGTCGAGAATTGCACAAATGACTAATTCTGTAGGAATGTTTGGAGAAGCATCTATTGCCTCTGCAAAAGCACTTACAATGCTTGCCGGTGATATGTCATCATTAACAAATGTTGATTTATCAACAGTAATGAATAACTTTTCATCTGGTCTTTCCGGTATGTCCATGGCATTGAAAAAATATGGTATTGACATTACGAATGCAAGTCTGAAACAGTTAGCACTTAGTTTAGGCGTAAAGAAAAACATATCAGACATGACACAGGCAGAGAAAGAATATTTGCGTGTTATTGCTATGGTGCAGCAGTCTAAAGTATCATGGGGTGATCTAGCAAACACAATCAATCAGCCCGCGAACCAGTTTAGAATGCTTAAAACAAATATTTCCCAGTGTGGAATGATGCTTGGAAGATTGTTTATGCCGATGGTTGCAAAAGTGTTGCCATGGCTTAATGCTATGACAGGTGCAATTAAAGACCTTATACAGCATATCGGAGATTTGTTTGGGATAAAATGGGCCAACAGCAAAAAGATGAATGCAGGAACTGATGATTCTGGATATACCGACATTGCGGATAGTGCTGATAATGCGGCTGATTCTATCGGAAATGCGACAGACAAGCAAAAGGAATTTAATAAGCAGCTACAAGGTTTTGATAAATTAAACAATCTTACATCATCAAAAGACAGCGGAAACAAAAAAGGCAACGGAAGCGGTTCTGGTGCAGATGTAAGTGGTCAATTGTCAGATGCTCTTATCAAGGCAGTAGAGGGATATGAAAAGCGTTGGAATAAGGCGTTTAATGGTATGTCAAACAAATCTGACGAGTTAAAAAAGAAAATCGAAGATTTGTTTAAGGGTGCATGGCTTACAAATGATGGAACAGAAATCGGAAAAGCCGTTGCAAACGTGTTAAATAAAGGCATAAACTGGGTAAATTCAAACACTTCTACTTGGACCGCAGGACTTAAAAAGATTGCAACCATTATGGGTACTGCACTTAACGGTTTTGTATCTACTTTTAACTGGGATGGTCTTGGAAAAGCAATAGGAAACTCTATCAAGGGTGCGCTAGAAGCAACACAGACGTTTTTTGATACGGTAGACTGGACAAACCTTGGAAAAGGAATTTCAAAGACATTAAATGCGGCAATTAAAACTGGGGTAATTCAGCAGTATTTGAAAACTGCGGCATCCGTACTTAAAAGTGCAATCGAGACAGCGTTTGGTGCAATCACGACATTTGATTTTGCAGGGCTTGGAAATGCTATTGGTCAAGGAATCAATGATTTTATTTCAAAAATGAATAAAATAAACAAAAAGACTGGTCTTAATGGATGGCAAGAACTTGGAAAATCAATATCAAGCGGAATAAGCGGAATCGTAACAACAATTACTACAGCATTAAAAAAGGTAAAATGGCAAAAAGTTGGAGATGCTATAGGCGAGTTTATTTCTTCAATTGACTTCAAAAAAGTTGCATGGGATATGGGAAAATTGGCAAAAGAGTTATTAAATGCAATTGCAAAGGCTATAAAAGGAATTGTTGATAAAGCCCCAATTGAATCAGCTATTGCAGCATTGTTTGTAGGGCTTAAATTGGCAGGTGTTGGAAAAGCAATAACTACTGCTCTTAATGGTAAAAATATAACATTGGGAAGAATTTTGGTAGGGCTTACATTGACAGCGGCAACATTTAAGTTTTTCAATTCCGACAATATTCTTACAAGTGCATTTTTAACACCTATTTTGGCGTTTATTGCCGCTAAAACATTTGGCATAGCTACACCTTTAGCATTAAAAATACTGGCGTTAACAGCGGCAGTATCGTTTGGATTTAATTTTGGAAAGCTAATAGGAACTGCGATATCAAAAGCAACAGCCAATACAGACATGGATCAATATAGATACAATTTCAAATTTTCTGATTTATTCACGTATTCGCCTACGGAATGGATAAAGGGCTTTATGGATTGGTTTAATGACACAAAGTTAAAAGCTGGTCTGAAAAAGGTATTAAGTGGAAATTTGAAATTAAAACTTCCGATTTCCGGTTTTTCGTTTCCGACAAGAAGCGAACAAATGACTATATTGCTGAATTATTGGACTGCCGCAAAGAAATTGTGGGGAAACAAAAAACTTATTATAAAATCTTCAATCACAATGGCTCAATCGTTATTCACTGGAGCGTGGAAAACTGCGAAGAAATTGTGGGGAGACAAAAAGTTAAACATTAAAGGATCAATTGACATGAGGAAACCACTATTCTTAAATGCTTGGGAAGTTGCAAAGAAATTTTGGGGTAACAAAAAATTGGTAATAAAAACAATTTTATCAATTGATGAAGTAAAAACAGGCATTAAGGCAATGGTTAAATTGGTAAATGCAATGATTATTGATCCAATTAATGCGATAACCAATGTAAAACTTCCAAAGGCATTAGGTGGCGGAAGAATACTGCCAAAACTGAAAAGAATACCAGTACCAAAGTTTGAAAATGGTGGATACCCTAAGAAAGCAAACTTGTTTTGGGCTAACGAGTATGGAAAGCCTGAGTTGGTAGGTAGACAAGGAAGTAAGACGGTGGTTGCAAATAACGATCAGATCATCAAAGGTGTTTCCGAAGGTGTATCAGATGCGGTATACAATGCAATGAATCCAGTTTTGACAGGCTTAGCAATTGCAGTAAACAAAATGAATGAAAGCAAAAATGGCAATGCACTTTATGTTGAGGGTGTATCTGATGGTGACATTGTAAAGATTGTAAAAGCCGAAAACGATCAATACAAGAGAACCCACAACGGAAATCCATTATTTGCGTAGATTTTTTTGCAAAATGAGTGTATAATGAAAAAAATAAAAATGGGGAGGAAAAAGAAATGGCAATGATTAGATGTATGGAATGCGGACACGGTGTTAGCACAACAGCAGAAAGATGTCCAAATTGTGGAGCAAGGGTCGTAAAGAAAAAAGCAAATAGCGGTGCCTTGGATATTATATGTTTAATAACCATGGTGTTTGCTTGCTTTATGATTTTAAGTCCATTTGCTCTTTTAGGGTATTCAATAGAACTTATATGGATGATTGTATATCAGATAATATATAGATCGGCTATTAAAAACCCAGAGTTGGACAGCACATCGCTGAAAAAGACCAGAAATACGGTAGCAATATTGTTTTTGCTAAGTAATTTTGGCGTTGTTATAACCGTAATGTAGAAGTTAAAATTTTCAAACAAAAACGAAGAGCGAATTTATTTTCGCTCTTTTTTTGTTACAAAAATACCGGCTGTCAATTGTTTGGCAGTCGCTAACCTTTAAGAATGAGAGGTAGTAATAATGGCAGGATTTGTGTTAAGCAAAGGTCTTGTAATGATAGCGACAGGATATGAAAACGGTGAATACAAATATACAAAGTTAGATAAATTTATTGCGGCAGACAATTTATCTATCACACCGGGAAGAGCGCAAGACTTGGACAGTTATGTAAATGCAAATGGATACCTAAAAAGAAATGTTTTGAAACATATGAGAGATGGAATATCGTTTAGTACACCTTATATGTCATATAGAAAAATGAGAGAATTTGTATCACTTTTGAAAAAAGGAATGAAACAGCCAAAATGTGCATCACTACCAGAGAAAAAGGTTAGAATTGCATACTTTAACGAATGGGAAGATGACTACGATCATGGTTTTTTCTATGTGCCAGATATTGAATGGAAATATGGTGGAACATATAAGGGAGAGCCAACATATCAACCGATAACAGTAGAATTTATAGAGTATTAAAGATCGAGGTGATACAATGATTAAAATTACAGAGGATCAGAAACGGCCATTTTATCAATCCGGGTATTTCAAAAATTACAAATTTGCTTTTAGGGATGTTGGACTTACGATTGATAACGAAACGCTGCACCAAGAATCTGTGACAATAAAGGAATCAATTTGCGATGATGAAGATTTGCAACTTGGTGGTTGTGTCGCATCATCTTGTGAGTTTGAGGTTTCTGAAATCTTAGACACAGATATTGCAGGATTAGAGTTTACAGCTACGATAGAAGCAAGAGATGCAAGTGACAATATCATTTCTAGCGTTCCAATGGGCGTATATAGGGTCTTTTCTGCAAAACTTGTAAATGACACTGATTACAAGAAAGTTGTTGCGTATGATGCTCTATATGATGCAGGCGTTGATGTGTCAAATTGGTACAACAACTTATTTCCTGTATTGGCAACGCAAAGAGTATATGTAACTGGAGCATTAGAAGATGTGTGGAAACATGGTGAATACTCTATTGATTCTAGCGGAAATGCAGATCCGTCTAAACTCGGAGTATCAGCAGATGAAAATCAAGGAATGACATATCTTGATACAAGTACAGGAAAGCTGTATCAGTCTATATCTGTAAATACTGGGCAAGAAGAGGAAGTATACCAGTGGACAGAAGTATATCAATGTGAGAAAAATTATAGAGATGAAGAGATTTATAAAAAAGTTACTGTAAAAGAGATGAGAGAATCTCTATTAAAACATTTGGGCATTTTATATGAAGTGCAAGACCTGCCAAACGACACAATGCTTGTAGAAAAGACCGTAGAGCCGTCAGAGGGGAGTTTAACAGGAACAAGCATACTGAAATACCTTTGCGAAGTAAACGGTGGATTTGGACGGATTAACCGCACTGGAAAGTTTGAGGTACTTATTCTTGGTAGCATGGGACTGTACCCAGAAGAAACATTGTACCCAGAAGAAGATCTGTATCCAATGAGCGGATCTGAAAACTATGAATATTTTGGAATGTCAGATGAGGAAGAACGACCTGAATTTAAGAATACAACTTATGAAGAATATATTGTATATTCCCCAACTTGTATTACAATAAAAGGAGATTCAGATGATTACGGAACAACAGTAGGTGACAACACAAGTAATCCGTATGTTCTTAGCGGAAACATACTTCTTTACGGAAAAGGAGTAGAGAGTCTGCAAGAGGTCGGGAAAAATATCTTAGAATATTTGCAATATGTATCTTACAAACCGAACACAACAACCTTGCAAGGATTGCCGTATATGGAAGTTGGAGATATGTATTCTTTGGACAAACAGAACGATTCTGTAGACAGCTATATTTTTAGCAGAACATTGTCGGGAGTGCAGGCTTTATCTGATGAATATGTATCAAAGGGTAGCGAGAAAAGAACAAATGATCCATCGGTAAATAGTGAGATAACGCAGTTACAAGGGAGAACTCTGAAACTAAAAAAGGACTTGGATGTATACAGTATTGAAATGACGAACATTGCCAAAAATACGGCTACAAAATTCGAACAGACAGATTCTACCATTGTTCTTAAGGTGGATAACAACGGTAATTTGTCTCAAGTAGAATTGAGCGGAGATCCTAACGAGGGTACAGTGTTTAAGGTGACGTCAAACAACATTGAACTTTCTGCTGATGATGTCTTAAATTTATTATCTGGTGGAACAATTGACATACAAGCAGGCGATGGTATTACTATATCAAGTCCAAACTTTACATTGAGCAAAGAAGCGATAAACATTATTACTGATAATTTTACGCTTGACGAAAACGGATCAGTTATTGCAAATGACATAACAATAACTGGTGGAAAATTACAGATAAAAGCAAAAGAAGATATTCCATATATTGAAATGGAATTGGAAGATGAAAATAGCGAAGAAAGTGTATCTGCTGGAATGTCACCAAGTGGAAGTTTTTATACAGGAGTATCATCTACTTGGGAAGAAAGAAGCACAAGTGGATTGCTGACTTACTACAGAACACTTGTGTCTACAGAAAACAAAAATGGATCATGGGCAAGCAAAGTTGTAAAACAATATAGAATATCAGATAACGACACATGGAGTACGAAAACAGAATATCCAGAAGCAACTATAAAATACGTATCTCTTTCCGGAGAAAAAATAAGCATGTTTACTTCTAGTAAAAATAGTAGCTACTTTCAGTGTGATGTTCCATTTTTTACGGAAATTGATTTGATGAATGATACTGACACAAAGTTTACGCTTGCTGATGGTTTTACATCAAATAGCGACTATTGGAATTATTTCAAAATAGTTGGAGCAATGGTGCAGTTATGTATAGATGTAAGAGGTACACTTGCTAAAAGTGCATGGACAACGGTTGCAAAGTTTAACCACCAAGCATCGTTTGCAGGAATCAATTTAACACCAAAAGGATCAGATACGACCAATACAAGCATATTATATCCAATTGTAACAAGCCGAACAGGTAGCGGAAATAATGCTGTTGCAAGACTTGTGATAAAGCAAATGGAAGTAGGCGGTATAAAATTTGATGAATACTATACAGAGGTGCAAGTGTACCAGTATGGTGATACAGATGCAACGTGGGCGCAAATAAACATGACATATTGTATAGATGTGTCAACATTGACGGAATAGGAGCGTGAATTATATGGCATATACGAAAGTAGAATACACACCAGTAAACTGGAAGAACAAGTCAGAAGGGCTGTTGACTCCACTTGGAAAAAAGAATCTAAATGTTATGGATGAGGGAATTTCAAAGATTGCGGAACAGTTGGATGAAGTGTATCGCTCATTTGCAGAAGAAATAAGCAAAATACCAACAATGCAGACAAAGGTTGATGAGTTTGAAAGTACAATATCAGCACTTAATAGTACCGTGACTACATTAAATTCAGACTTTACAACTGTAAAACAAAATGTTGATACATTGAGTACAACCGTCACAAGATTAAATAAAAGCGTACAAGATAATGAATCGGCTATAGGACGTGTAACTGTTAAAGTGTCAAATGCTCTTGTTCAACCAAGGCTTATTAAAGCAGAAATACAAAATGGTGATGAATTTGATTTCTATGATTTTAGCAAAACAGTTGCACTTATTGTAAAGGGACATGCGAAGTTTGGAAATTCAACATCCGAATATTTTTATGAATTTATTCCATTTCAGGAAAAAGGAGTTTTCCCGGCAAAGATAGTGCCGCTTTTGATTAAAAGTGGAGTTACTGGTGTTGGAATTGACAGCATGGACAATCCGTCAAATTCTGTAACAATTGGGTATAGAATAAGAATTAGAATAACTCCAGATGAAAATACAGGAACGGTTACTGTGTCGGAATATAGTGTAAAACCTAGCACTGTTGGAGCAAACGTCACAAAAAGCAGTTTTGATTTGTACGTTCTAGAAACATCGAATTAAGAATGTGAGGTATCAGCATATGGCATACACAAAGGTAGAATATAATCCTGTAAATTGGAAGAATAAGTCCGAGGGACTTATAACTCCATTGGACAAAAGAAACCTAAACAACATGGATTGTGCAATAAAGACTTTAGCGGATTCTCTTGATGTTGCATACAATGAATTAGATACAAAAAAATTGTCGGTAGATGGAAGTTATAAAATCATTTCTGAAACGCCAACATGGGATGAAAAAACTGGAATTTTAAGATTTAAGTTTTATGACGGAACAGAATTTATGGTGGATTTTAATGTGGAAAAAATCCCAGTATCTTTTTCCATGAATGAAAAAGGTGTAATCACAATGACAACGGAAGATGGGACAGAATGGACCGCTGACATTGGAAGTTTGACACCAAATTACGTTTATGATGATAATGAAAGAATTGCAGTCACAACAAGTAAAGCAGAAGATGGTAGCACTCATGTAAGTTTTGATTTGAAAAAAGGAAGCATTACAAATGATTATTTAGCAAATGATTATCTAGCTTCTATAATTGCCGAGACTGTAAAGGCACAGACTGCATCTAGTGACGCTAAGAAATCAGCAGACAGTGCTAGTGAAAGTGCCAGTAATGCGGCATACGATGCAAAATTGGCACAGTCATACGCTATTGGCGGTAGTGAAATAAGAGATGGCGAAGATTTAGATAATGCCAAATATTATGCAAACGAATCGAAGAATCAAGCAAAAAATGCTACTGATTATGCAATATCAGCTTCTGAAAATGCAACTGCGGCCAAGAAATCAGCAGACAGTGCTAGTGAAAGTGCCAGTAATGCAAGTGCAAGTGCAAAAACTGCAACAGATGCGGCAACATCTGCGAATACAAGCGAGACAAATTCCAAGAAGTCAGCAGACAGTGCGTCTAACAGTGCGACATCTGCATCGTTGAGCGAGACAAATGCTAAGAAGTCGGCAGACAGTGCAAGCACAAGTGCGGCTTCTGCATCTAACAGCGCAACATCTGCAAGTACAAGTGAAAACAATGCAAGAGTATCAGCAAACAGTGCAAGCGCAAGTGCAAGCAGCGCAAGCACAAGCGAGACAAACGCTAAGAAGTCGGCAGACAGCGCAATCACAAGTGCAAACAACGCAAGCACAAGCGAAAACAACGCAAGCGCAAGTGAAACAAATGCTAAGAAATATTATGAGCAGACAAAAAGCATATCTGAATCATTTGCAGGGACGCTAAGACCAAAAGGAACTGTTACGTTTGCGAATTTACCATCTGTAAGTTTAGCGGAAACAGGTGATATGTATAATGTGTCTGATGAGTTTACTACGACTACAGATTTTGCAGAGGGAGCAGGAAATACAATACCTTTAGGGTCGAATGTATATAAAAATTCTGATGGGAAGTGGGACGTATTAGCAGGAAGCCCAGTTACAGGAGTAAAAGGGAGCGAAGAAACATCATATAGACGCGGAAATGTAAATATCACAAAAGAAAATATAGGACTTGGAAATGTTGACAATACAGCAGATAGTGAAAAAAGAGTTAGCTATGCTACGAGTGCAGGAAGTGCTGATAGTGCTACGAAATCAAGTAACGATTCTGCTAATCAAAAGATTACATCAACATATATCAAGGGTGTAGGAATTAAAAATCATACTGTTACAGTTACAAAGGGAGATGGAACGTCATCATCATTTGAAGTACCAGATACGGACACAAACACAACCTATAGTCTCAAGAAAACAGGAAGCAAGATACAGCTTGTTGGCAGTGACGGAAGTACAACGGAAGTCACTGATGAGAACACAACATATGACTTGGATGCAATGATAAATGCCCTACCTGTAGGTACGGATGATCCTGTTGATAATGACTACTACGTATCACAGTATGCAGACGGTGGAACAAGTAACACTGGCTATTTTCGTAGACCGGTAAGCAAATTGTGGAATTATATCAAGACCAAACTTGCTACTGTAGCGACTAGCGGTAGTTATACAGATTTGTCTAATAAGCCGACCATAGGCAACGGCAAGGTTACGGTCAACCAAAATGGTACGACTAAAGGCACATTTACAATGAATCAGACAGGCGATACTGTTATCAATCTTACCGACAGTGATACAAACACCAACACATGGCGTGACGTGGTAGACAGTTTGGACAGCACGAGAACCGATGCTAGTTTAAGTGCAAACCAAGGTAGAGTGCTGAACGAAAAGTTTGCTAGTTATCTGCCATTACATGGTACAGCCGACATTGCAGCATCAGTAGTGGATTATGGCAATACAAAAAGACATATACAGATTGGATTTCAAGGAAATGGCATTACTGGTGACGATATTAAATATATTGCAGGATATACAAGTGGCGATGGTGGTAATTTAAGTGCTAAAATTAAGGATATATCTAAAGATGCATTAAAATCATGGCTCGGTCTTGGCTCTAGAGCATATGATTCCACTAACTATCTGCCGTTGAGCGGTGGTACAATTACAGGTACATTACACGTAAAGCCTACGACTGGTAGTTATACTGAGGGTATGAGAGTATATCCATATGACGGATGGTCTACAATTATGTTGAATGGTACTGATAATACAGGAACCAGTGGCACATCTGATAAATCATGGGGTTTGTTTAATAATGACGGTCAATTTTATATTACGAAAAATGGTGCTAATACTTCTCCAACAGCTATCTTATCCAACACGGACGGCACATGGAGAGCTAATGGACATGAGTTGATAACAGCAGGTAATATTGGTAGTCAAAATGTGAATTATGCTAATAGTGCAGGTAGTGCTACATTAGTATCCTATACACACGATAATGAAATAAACTTTAAGGGCGGAACGCAGAGTGCTATGTGGTTTAACTATCGTAATGCCGATACAGATGCACAATCTGCAACTACCACTATGACATATAAGTTTGGTAACTACAATGGTTCTACTGCATCAACCGTTATAGAAGCTGCGAGATTCGCTGGAAAGGCTGATAATGCAGGAGTGGCTGATTCATCAAATCTTCTTGCACAGAATGATACAACGGCATCTAATGCTCCGGGTGGATTGCAATGGTTGAATATTGCCGGTGGCAATCAAGGTTGCAATGTTGATGTTAATGACACACCAACAAACGAATGGTGGTATATCAATAGAAATAGACATACAAATCAGGATAACAATTATTATACCGATGTTGCTATACCGTTTAATCACAATAGTATTTACTACAAAGTTGTCAAAGCTGGATCTGTTGCAAACGGTGGCTGGGTTAAAGTGTTAGATACCTTAAATTACACTGATTATTGTGCAACGGCAGGGCATACACATAATTATCTTCCATTGTCAGGCGGTACAATTACAGGGAGAATTGTTAAAAATACAAATGGCTCATGGGTAGGCGATAGAGATAGAGCTGTTGTGTATTCTATGTATCCGGGAGATGACAGCTATGGTTGTGTGGCATGTATGCCTACAAAGAATGGATCATGGTCAATGGGTAATTTAGGTGGAGTAGAACACTTAATATTTAACTATGTTCCAGATGCGAATTATAGTGCCAATAAAAACGAAAGCATTCATGTATACTTGCGTCCAACTGAAGGTACAATCGCACTCACTAAGGATATTCCTACATCTCTTCCAGCTTCTGATGTATACGCATGGGCAAAGGCTTCCAGTAAACCAAGTTACTCTTGGGGCGAAATTAGTGGTAGACCTACTGCTCTTAGTTCATTTACCAATGATTCAGGATTCATAACTGGAATAAGTAAAAGCATGGTAACAGACGCACTTGGTTACACCCCTGCATTGATTCGCCCGTCAACATTTCACGGCACAATGGGGACAAGTTCAGGAGATGGTGGAAGAATCGGAACTGCAACATTTGAAATACCAAAGGACAAAAGTGGAAAGTCTGTAAGAATAATACATCTTGAATCAAATTACAGCCTAACAACTTGTAGTTCACCAAGTACAAGCGGAACAACTGTAACGGTCAACGTACACTCTGATACAATCACAAGCGGAAATCCATCGTTTGGCGGTAGAGTATTGTATGTGATTGAGGGAGAATTTTAGAAAGGAGACTAATATGTATACTATAGCAATTGATGATAACGGATATTATAAGTTAGGGGATGGAAACCTTGTAGAGGTCAATGATATACCAAATGTATATCCATTAGAACGACTGATGGCGTATAAGTATAATGAGAATACAAAAATGCTTATACTGGACGAAGATAAACAAAAAGAAATTGATAAAGAAATTGGATATACAGATAACACCGACAAACCGACACTGGAAGAACGACTAGAAGCAATGGAAAGTCTCATGTTGGATATGTTATCAGCAGATGGGAGTGAGTTATAATGACAAGCAAAGCAATTATTACGTTTTATATCTATCAGATACAGTTAGAAAGAATTACAATTGATGATGTCCCTGTAAAATACAGGAAAGATGTTGAAAAAGCGTTGAATGATGTCAGAAAATGATGATTCCTTGACAGTTTGCAGGTCCAAAATTATGAGATAATGATTATGCCGAAAGGCAATCAAGTTTCGGTGGGGACAGGGTTTAATTGGCGTTGGCTCTGTCCCTATTGACGCTATCGAACAAATGTTCTATAATGGGTGCAACGCTACCAGTGGACTTGCAGGGAGGTATTTCATGGGAGAAGAAGAAATAAAGGCTGAGATTATCGGTTTGATTCGCAAGTGTAAAAGCAGAAAGATTCTCTTGATAATCAAGGGATTTGTTGAAAAAATAGTGTAAATGAAAAGGGCTGACACAATAAGCATGTCAGCCCGATTTTTTTGTTGTCAGAAACATATTCGTTACCTTTTTGTTTTTTTTATATATTTAGGGATTATAGCTACGCCGTTGTATCCATCCCAACTTAATGTTGAATATTCTACTATCTGCCCATATACCATCACATAATCCCCGGATTTTAATTTGCTGTACTTTGATTTTGTCCTTTTGCTAAAATAGATTTCTATGTTCCCTCCGCTTACATATGATTTTTTGCCTTTTCGTTCCGGTTTTGCATAAAAAAGACTTCTCTTTACTTTGTATTTTTTAAGATATGACGGAACATCATAATAACTTTGAAAATATCTACTTTCCGACAAGTAACATTTAACCTTTACATATTTTCCTTTCAGCTTTTTCTTGCCGAAAAACAATTTATCATGGTACATTCGCTTGCATTTTTTCTTATATGCTTTCCCTTTTAATGCGTCAATCTTTTTGCTTGCATGTGCCGTGCTTGGATTGAAACTTACTTGTGTCACAACAAGTGACAGTGCTAAAACTAAACTTAACATTACTTTCTTCATAACAATCATTCCTTTCTTTTCTTTTCATACAAGTCATTTACTATTAGAAAAATGTGTTCTTTATCTGTTTCTGACAACTGCCACAATTTTTCTATATTAACTATAAATTTTTCGTCTTTTGAAATCTCTGCTAAGAATCCACCTATGTTTTCTAAAAGGTTATCAACACTTTTCGATTCTTTCCATCCCATTAAGTATGCAGGCGAAATCTCAAGCACAGTTGCAATTGACTGTATTTTGTCACTAGGTATATTTGTGACTATGTTGTTCTCATACTTATATAGCGTTTGCTTTGAAACGTGAATTTTTTCGGCAAGTTCAACTTGCGACATTCTTGATAACTCTCTTTGTTCCTTTATTCTATCACCGACTGTCATTTGTACGAACCTCCTCTCTTTATGTATGATTTAATTATAGCACAAAAAAGTTACAAGTCAAGAAAAAAATAACTTGACAAGTTACGAAAATGATGTATAATGATAGTAACTTAGCAAGTTACCATAACGGAAAAAAGGAGGTAGTAACGATGATAGATGTTGCGAAACTGCGTGGTGTAATTGCCGAAAACGGCAAGACACAATCTGACGTAGCAAAGATGATCGGAGTCACTCCAAAGACGTTCTACATGAGAATGCAAAAAGGCGTATTTGGCAGCGATGAAATCCAAATTATGATCGACAATTTGAAGATCGATCAACCAATGGATATTTTTTTTGCTAAAGAAGTAACTTTATAAGTTACTAAACAGAAAAGAGGTGATAAACATATGGATAGTTTAGGACAAAAATATCTCGACAGCAGAGAAGTGGCTGAAATGGTAGGGAAAGAGCATAACAAATTGTTAAGGGATATAAGAGTTTACATAACTCAGTTAGATGCGTCCAAAGTTGGACACACCGAATTTTTCACAGAGAGTCAGTACACAGACAAGTCTAACAGACAGAAGCCTTGTTATCTTGTCACAAAGAAAGGTTGCGAGTTTATAGCACACAAACTGACCGGGGTAAAAGGTACAGAGTTTACAGCAAAGTACATAAACAGGTTTCACGAAATGGAAGATACAATTAAAACTCAACTTCCACAGGGAAATGATTTGATTGCACTTGCGGTTATCGAAGCTCAGAAAATGATTGCTGAGAGAGACAAGCAGATTGAACGCATGAAACCTAAAGAAATATTTGCTGATGCTGTAAGTGCTAGTAAGGGCGCAATATTAATTGGAGACCTTGCTAAACTTATAAGTCAAAACGGATACCGTATAGGACAAAATCGTTTATTTGATTGGCTAAGAAATAATGGGTATTTGATTAAAAGCGGTTCTTCAAGAAACAGACCTATGCAAAGGTATGTAGAACAAGGACTGTTTGAAGTCAAAGAAACGGCAATAAACATGCCGAACGGAAATGTCAGAACGGCTCTTACTACTAAAGTAAGCGGAAAGGGTCAGCAGTATTTCGTAAATAAATTTTTGAAAGGAAGTGAATAAATGAGCGAGAGAGAAAAGGATATTGTGAAGAAGTTGAATGAAGCAATCCCTAAGATGTCAGATTTTGACAATGGATATATTCTTGGCAAGGTTGAGAATATGGCTGAAAAGAAAAAAGATTCCAAAGAATCAAAAAAAGAAAACAAATAGGAGGTGGCGAAAAATGTTTAGACTTGCCCCGACACACAAGAAAACAATTATTTTAATTCTTGCCATCTCACTTATATGTTGTAACTCAATGGCTTCTGCAAGGACACGAAAAATTAAGGTGTCCAATGCAGAATTGAAAAGGCAGGGAATGAAGAAACCTATGAAGATGTATACGCAGGACAACGTAGAACTGCTTGCTAAGCTGATAATGGCAGAAAACGGTCATGCAAAGCATGATGAAACGCTATGGCTTACTGGAGTTGTTGTTTTGAATCGTGTTAAGTCTAAGCAGTATCCGAACACGATCAGAGGCGTTATATATCAACGTGGTCAGTATTCAACAGCAAAAAAACTTGGAAATGTGAAACCGTCAACCAGAGCGTTGGAAATAGCAAACGAACTGTTGATACAGGGAGTTGGAGATTATCCAAAAAATCTAGTGTTTCAGTCTATGTTTCCGCAAGGAAAGAAAACGTACAAGGTGATTGACGGTGAGTATTTCTGCCTTGCATAGAGAAAGGAGATGATCGAATGTGGATTGATCCATTTTGGGCAGGGGTTGCATCTACGATATTCGTAGAACTTGCACTATTTGTCATTAGTGCATTTGTTAGCAGCCATAAGAAGTAGGGGGTGCATGAGTTGGCTAAACAGTCAAAAAAGCTGACAAGGGAACAGAAAAGAGTTGTAACTAATCATTATATGAGCGTAAAAAAATGGCGGCTTATAAAAGAAACTGACTTTTATCTGTACCTGTCAAATATAGACACAGGAAAACAAAAAATAATATGTAAATATTGAGAAAGTGAGGAACTGATTATGGTAATTACAGATTTGAATTTATTGAGCGTTGAGGAATTAGAGACGATTGCAAATGTTTTGGGAGTGTTTACAGTGATTGAGAATGGACGAATTGTCGGATTGGAAAGAGGGGGAAATGATGGGAAATAATAAGAAGATTGTTTATTGCGTGGATGAGGTTCACGCAAAGTATGTTGAACTGCAAACAAGAATTGATATTTTGAAGTCAATACTTGAAAAAGATGATTATATATCTGAAAGTATGCTGTTCCATGTTTTAGGTATTTATGATTTTGTACACGATCTTAGGAGAAAAAGGATGGAGGAAGAAGAAAATGAAAAAAATTGAGATCAAGAAGTTACGCCTTGAAAACTTTATGAGTTTTGTAGGCGAACATATTATTGAGTTTGGACACATTACAAATGTATTCGGAAGAAACGCCACAGGGAAAACTACAATCAAACGTGCAATTCAGTATGTTCTCGGAATAAAGGGAGAAGATGGCAAAAAAATAACAGGTATTATTTCACACGATTCAGAGGGAAATGATATTGCAGATGGTGCCAGTGTAGAAATTACATTGAGCATTGATGATGATACCTACACCTTGAAAAGAGAGTTTTTTAACACATACTCAAGAAAGGGAGAGCCTACAGGAACTGCAACAGATTGTTATGTGGATGGTGTAAACAAAAAGCCAACAGAGTTTTCTAAATGGATTGCAGATAACATATTACCGGTGGATGCCTTGCAATACTGCATGAATGCAAATATGTTTTTTTTACAGGATTCTGTTAAGCAGCGTACAATTTTGGAAAAGGCATTTTCTAAAAGCAAAGATGAAGAAATCCTTAAAACCATCAAAGACCATGAATTGATCGAGGATTTATTAAAAAATGGAACAGTCAGCGAGATCAAAAGCACTATAAACAAAAAGATTTATGGAGGCCGTGGAAGAAGTGCAGAGATTGGATTAAGACAGCAGGCAGACCAAATTGAGCCAAAAATCAAAGAATTGGAAAGCCAAAAGGTAGATGAAGATTATGCAGAACTGGAATTGCAAAAGGCAGACCTGCAAAAAAGATTGTCTGATATCGAGAGCAAAATTTCTGGCGATAAAAATGATTTGTTGGAAAGAAAATCTGACGATATTATGCGTCTGAAATTTAAGGCGAATGATATTTTGCGTTCTGCAAGTGAAGATTTGATGAACAAACGATCAGAATTGTCAAGGAAATTGGCAAACTATCACAGAGGTGCTAGTGATGCAGAAGAAACGCTGCATGATAGTTTATGTGATATTGAAAAAACAAAGAATGAAATAGCAAAATTGCGAAAGGAATGGGAACAAGTAAACAATATTTCTTTTGCCGAAGATAATGTTTGCCCAACCTGCGGTAGACCTTATGACGATGATAGAGTAAAAGAGATTATCGAAAAACAGAAGAAGGCAAAGGAAACGGAATTAAGCCGGATTGAAAATGATGCAGAAAAGGAAGAAATAAATCTAAAAGAGCATCAGGCATTTTCTGACGAATGTTCAAAACGATTGCAAGGATTGAAAGATGCAATTAAATCACTGGAAGATGAAATTGCAAAAATGCCATCAGAAGTTGATATGACAGGCAACAAAGAATATACAGATCTTCTGAAACAGATTGAGGATGAAGAAAAGGAAATTGATTCCATGAAAAATGTATCTTCTAAAACAGTTGCACTAGAGGATCAAAGAGACAAGATGCTTGCGGAGATTTCGAAAGTAGATAAAAGACTATCTTCTGCCGAATGGAATGAGAACATTGACTCCAGAATTGAGGTTTTAGAGAAACAGAAAGATAACTTTGAAATCGAGATAGCACAGAATGAAAAGGCGTTATACGTATTATCAATGTATGATCGCGCAAAAAATGAATGCCTTGAAAATGATGTAAATGAAGCATTTTCTCAATGCAGTGTTCGGTTGTTTCGAGAACTTGTTAATGGAGATACAGAGCAATGTTGCGAAATCCTTTACAACGGAGAACCTTATAGCAGAAATCTTAATTTAGGTTTTACGATGTTGACGGAAATTGAAGTATGCCGTGCATTTCAAAATGCTTATGAAGTAACTATGCCGATTATTGTTGACAACATGGAGAGCTTAGATGAAGAACGATTGCCAAAAATAGACGGTCAATTTATTTGTATAGCAAAAACAGAAGATGATGAACTTGTTGTATTTGCAGATGGAGGTAAAACATATGGGAATTAAAGGATACAAAGCATTTGGAAAAGGTCTTATATGCAATCCTGATGGTGTTGCAAAGCAATACAAAGAACATACAACTTTCGAAGAAGATGGAGATGTTAATTTAGGGCCATGCAGAAAGGGAGTTATGCATTTTTGTGAAGATCCGTTTGATATCCTGGGGCGTTATCCGTTATTTAATTCGGATGGAGAAATAACAGAAATTGCAGAAGTAGAAGCTGTTGGTGATGTTCGCAACTTCGGGGATCAATCTATCACAAACAAATTGCACATTGGAGCAAAGCTAAATTTTAAAGGCTTTGTTAAGGCTTGCGTAGATTTTACAATCGAAAAAACAAAATTTGAGATAGACAAAGATAGCGATTCTGATATTAACAGTGGAAATTCCGCACAGATCGGCAGCAGTGGAGATTCCGCAAAGATCGGCAGCAGTGGAGATTCCGCAAAGATCGGCAGCAGTGGAAATTACGCACAGATCGGCAGCAGTGGAAATTCCGCAAAGATCGGCAGCAGTGGAAATTCCGCACAGATCGGCAGCAGTGGAGATTCCGCACAGATCGGCAGCAGTGGAGATTCCGCAAAGATCACATCAGAAGGTAAGAACTCCGTGGTTATGGCGGCAGGTCTTGACTCGATGGCAAAAGCAAAAATTGGAAGTTGGATTACTCTTGCCGAATGGGTAAGAGTAAATGATGATGATAAAACCATTTGGAAACCAAAATGTGTAAAAACAGAGTATGTAGACGGAGAAAAAATCAAAGAAGATACATTTTACAAGCTGATTGATGGAGAATTTAAGGAGGTTAAAGAAAATGACTAATGAAACAGTAGTTGTGGAGAAAAAAGAATCTGTAAGAACATTTGATGTTGCTCTTGCGGAGAAGTTGGAAGAAAACAAAATGGCACTGCCAAAGAATTTCAACAGAGAGAGGTTTGTGCAAAATACATTAGCATTACTGCATGACAATCCAAACCTTATGAAATACAAGCAGTCTGAAATTATGATGGGTCTGATGAAAGGTGCAACATTGGGATTGGACTTTATGAACAAAGAGGCATATTTGATCCCATACAAAGACCAATTGCAATACCAAACAGATTATCGTGGAGCAATCAAACTAGCAAAGCAATATTCGACCAGACCGATCAAAGATATTTATGCAAAATTAGTAAGAGATGGGGACGAATATGAAGTTGCGGTTGTTGACGGAAATCAAACGGTAAATTATAAGCCGTTGCCATTTAATGACGGAGAGATAAAAGGTGCATTTGCGGTTGTCATATTTGAAGATGGCACAATGAAATATGACGAAATGAGCAAGAAAGAATTAGAAAACACCAGACAGCACAGCAAAATGAAAAACGGTTCTGCATGGACGGATTATACCGGGGAGATGTATAAAAAGACAGTTTTACATAGACTGTGCAAAACCATTGATTTGAATTTTGAGAACCCGGATCAAAGAAAGATTTTTGTTGAAGATGTTGCAATTGAAACAGACATAGAAAAAATTGCAGAAAATGAAATTGAAGAAAATGAAAACTCCGTTGATTTTGATGAAGATGTAATTGACGGAGAAGCAACAGACGTTGAATAACAGAGAGGAGAATTAACTATGATTATTGTAAAGAATGGAAGTGTAAGGGTTTGCGGCACCGGAGAAGATGTACTAACTGAATATGCAGCTTTGACAGATAGTTTGTTTGAAACGCTAGGGTCCAAGACTGGAGAAGCAGGAGAAAGGATGGTTAAGGCTGCGTATAAAGCAGGAAAAAAATCATACAAAGACAAAAAAAGCGAAAACGAAAAAGGAGAAGATAAAAATGAGAATCATATCTAGTGAATGCGATTATGACGCTCCATATGACAAGTGCTTTTTATCAATTAGAGAGTCAAATATAAGCGGAAAGTTTCAGATTATAGCATCACAATACATGACGGAAACAAGCGAAAGTCATGTTATGGGTAACTATAATACAGCAGAGGATGCTTCCAAAGTGCTTAATTCATTGAGAAAGTGTTATTTTGATAATTACGCCTATTATGTATTCCCTAAAAATTCAGAGTATTCAAGCAGGGAAAGGAGCGACAGGCGTGATTCTAGAATGCATAGCAACAGGAAGCAGTGGTAATTGTTACATTTTACAAGCTGACACTGGTGAAAGACTTGTATTGGATGCAGGGATATCAATATCTAGGTTAAAGCAGGCTATTGATTTTGACATTAAAACCTTAAGAGGCTGCTTGATAACACATCATCATAAGGATCACGCAAGATGCGTTGATGACTTGGAAAGGATTGGGGCATATGTTTATATGCCCTACGATATAGAAAATCCAAAAACACTTAAAAAAAATTATTGGGGAGGTTTTTCTGTATCATCTTTTCCACTGGATAATAACAATGGCAGTTTTTGCCATACAGATGCAGACGGAACAGAATGCCCATGCTACGGATATATGATAGAGCATGAAGAGATGGGGAAAATGCTTTATATAACGGATACGCAGTATGTAAAGTGGAGATTCAAGGGAATAAATCATATTTTACTTGGCGTAAATTATGACAAAGAAATTGTTGATGAAAACGACACAAAACGAAGCCATATATATAGAGGTCATATGTCAATAGAAACAGCTTGCAGATTTGTAAGCGTGACGGACTCTAAATGCCTTAGAGACGTCATAATGTGCCATTTAAGCAAGAGCAATGGAGATAGTGACAACTTCATTGCAAGAATGGAGAAATGCGTTAAAACAGCAAATGTAGACGTTGCAGAGGCAGGTAAAAAATGGAGATTAAGAAATAACAATTGTCCTTTTTAGAAGGGAGATATTTTGAGCGAAGCAGAAACGATTGTTGAAATGTTTAGAGACAAATTGTTTGAGTGGTTTAATTCTGATGAGATATTTGATAGCAGGGCGTACAACACGTGCAAACCATATCAAAAACTTGTTGATGAACTAGAGGGTACGGTAAACAAAATAGCAGACGAGTTGAAAGCGAGGCATTGAAATGAAAGACGAAGAATTGAAAGCAGAGAATACGGAAGATATTGTAACTTACAAATGTCCAAGATGCGGAAAGGAATTTGAACAACTTGAGAGCATTAAACCTAATTTTTGCATGAACTGCGGATGCGGATTCTACTGGGAGGATGATGAAGAGGAATGAATAAAAGAAGTTTTGCACAGGCAATGGCAATAGAAAAGAAGAACAAAGAACGCCTGTTGAAACTGAATCCCCGTCTTAACGAAAGAAGTGGAATTTACTTCTTGACAAGGATTGATGAAAACGGATTCAAGTATGCGTATGTTGGACAGGCAAAGAATTTGTTACAACGACTTGCATCGCATTTGTCGGGGTATAAGCAACACATAGATTTGTCTCTCAAAAAGCATAAACTATGGTCGCAGGAAAATCCGTATGGTTGGGTCGTGAATTTTGAGAATTTTTCACGAAATCGGCTAGATGAGATGGAAAAATACTACATTAAGAAATATGCAGATGACGGTTACCAGCTGCGAAATATCAGCGTTGGTGGTCAAGGCTCTGATCGGTCCAGTGGACAGATTGGAGAAAGAAAACCACCAAAGGGCTATAGAGACGGTGTTGAGCAAGGAAAAAAGAACTTGGCAAGGGAATTATCCAGTATTGCCGAAAAGCACCTTAAAATCGAAATCAGAGATGATAAGAAGAATAACAAGGTTTCACAAAAGCAATACGATAAGTTTATGGATTTACTGAAAGTAGGTGATTCAGAGTGATATTTATGATTAAGCAGTTTATAAAAGCATGGCTGTACTATCCGGAATTAGTTAAATACCTAAAGGATAGGCTGAATATTGATTATCCAACATCACGTTTCAGATATTCTGCGTTTTGCTGTTTAAGGGCAAGAAAAATAAAGAAATCTGGTCGTTGGATCAATAAGGAGTGATTTTAATGAAGATTTTAACAAATAAGAAATACAAGAAACTTGTTAAAGATCTTGAAGAATTAAGACACCAATGTGGCATAGTTGCGGACAAGTGCGATATGGTTGGAAACTAAAAAGACAAGCGAAAACATGAATGGTAAACACACGTACTGCTCTGCTTGCACAAATTCTTTTGCGTATAAAGAATATTATGGCAGTGTAGAACACAAAACTTACGGTTGCTTGTTTGAAATTCCTTGTGACGGTTTCATAAAGAGAAAGGAAATGTAGGATGAAAATAATTGATTGGATTCGAAAAAAGATAAATGCTAGTTATGATAGCTGCTATGAGGTAATGAAAGAGAATTTTTCAAAATCCGCTGACGAGTATCAGTGCCATGGAATGTACGGTGGAGACAGCGGTACTGGTTATCTATCATATGAATGTATCCACTGTCCGCACTTAAAATTTATACAGGAGGCAGATTTGAATGATTGACGAACAGAACATTATCTAAAAGTTGCAGCAGGGACTTGATGAATACCTATTGAAATTATTAACACGTTAAAAATTAAAGCAGAGCCAAGGGTTGCTTGGTCACAAATACCAGTCGATACACCAATATTGGTATCAAATGATGGATTAAATTGGCACAATAGACATTTTGCAACATTTAGATTCTACAGTGTGTTTGCCTGGGATGATGGTGCTACATCTTGGACAACTTGTAGGGTAACTAAATGGAAATATGCGATGTTAAAAGAAAATAAAAGGAGGAAGAAAAATGACTAATAAAGAAAAGTATGGAGAAGAGATATTAGATATTGTAATATCTGATGCGCATATAGGAATTGATAATGAAACTGGTGAATTGGTTGCTTGCAGTTCGAAGACTGGTTGTGCGTGGTGCAAATTTTATGATGATTCAGCACCTTGTATTAAACTAAGGAAAAGATGGTTTAACGAAGAATATGTTGAACCTAAAGTTGATTGGTCGAAAGTACCGGTCGATACACCAATATTAGTATCGAGCAACGAAGTAAATTGGTATAGGGGTTATTTTGCTGGTTTTGACGGAAACTTCGTGTCTGCTTGGAAAGGTGGATCAACATCATGGTCGGCTCAATTTGATGATTATGTAACTCGGTGGAAATATGCAAAACTTGCGGAAAGTAAGGAGAATAGATGAGTATCGCAGTAGGAAATGAAGAAATGGATGAAATATTATATACATTGTGCTGGCACAATGTAAGTATCATGGGTGGGTGGTGCCCATTCCCAGCAACCGCAATAGCAAAGACACTTGATATGAGTGTGCATAAAGTGAGATACCATTTGAAAAAACTAAAGCAGCAAGGGATTGTTGATAGTATTCGTGAGTGTGGAATGACGGAGTATGGAGAACTATTTTGTAATAATGGGTGGCACATAACTGAAAAAGCACACGATACAAACGAATACAAAAAAGCGTATAAGGAAGAGAGAAAATTATGCGAAGAGTGCTTCGATATTGACATTAGAAACTGAACAATGTGAATGCAGAAAGGAGATTATATATGGCTAAGAAAAAAGGGACGGGAGTAAGCCCTCTCACTAACAGGATATATTATGGAACACAAGACACAGAAAAGCATATGTGGATAGGGCAGAAAACGGATATAACGGATAGTGCAATAGCTTCTGTATTTGAATGGTTCATGGCGAATATGGTGGGAAAACAAGAGTATTCTATCACATATCCAGAGACAGATTTTGAGTTGGTTATGATAAGAAAGGATAAGAATGATTAAAGGCAGAAAAGTATATGATCCACTAACTAATACGTGGAGTACAGGATGGTGGGTCGTAACGCAGAATGGGTATTATTACCCTGTATGGAGAGGAGACGGAAAATGAGTATTAGCAATTTGTGCCCAACTCAAAAAGACGAGTGTAGTGCTTTTATTAAAGAAATTAAAAAGGAAAAAGAATTATATGTACTTGTATTATCGTATGAAGAATTTTGCCTAAATTATTCTTGTAAGCCAGATAGAGAAGAATATCCATATCCGAAACGAACAGACATTCTTGATGAAGAAAAATCTGTTAAATGGAACAGAGAAGAAATCGAGAGATTAAGAAAAGCGTTCGAAAACAAGGTTGAGGAGCTTAATAAGTATAAAAATCTAATTAAAAAAGCGTTTGAGGATAGGATTGTTAAAGTTATGGCAAAGGACAATGGTATATCGGTAGAAGAAAGCCTGAAAATATGGAACTATGCTTATGCAGAAAAGCACAGCGATGGAATAGTTTTTGTTGTGTCTTACTGTAAAGAATTGTCTGATTTATATGATGATCTATTAGAAATCAGAGGAAAGGAGTAGGAAAATGAGAACATTGCCAATATTATTTAACACGAAAATGGTACAAGCACTTTTGGCTGGAAGAAAGACCTGCACAAGGCGAGTGATAAAATTCCCCGATGGGATGACTGGACGTCCCGTGGGAAAAGCTGGGGATAGCAGCAATCCGTTAGGTGTTATGTACCCAGGAGGAATAAAAAGGCCACCATACCAACCTGGAGATATTCTTTACGTTCGGGAAACATGGGAGCGTTTTGAATGTTGTAACTGCGATGGAGACGAAAGAGGGAATTGCCACAAAGAGCCAAAGAAAAGCGTTTTGGATAAAACTTGTGGTTGCTACATGTATCGGGCAACAGATGAAATAAGTGGAGACGCGAAGTGGCACCCATCCATTCACATGCCGAAAGAAGCTGCAAGAATTTGGTTAAAAGTAACTGATGTAAGGGTGGAGCGGTTGCAGGAGATAACGGAAGATGAGACAGAAGAAGAAGGGTTTTTATTTACGCCACCTTGCTTACATCTGATAGGTAAAAACTATTGCGATATAGATGGACCGTGTACAAGCAGAGTTAAATATTGTGATATGGGTGCAGGGGAATTGTTTGGAAAAGTGTTATGGAACAGCACCATAAAGAAAACTGACCTCGACCGTTACGGTTGGGATGCGAACCCTTACGTGTGGGTGATTGAATTTGAACGGTGCAAGAAACCGGGAAAGGAGTAGGAAATGAATATTGACGAAGCGATAAAACGACACAAAGCTATGGCAACAGAAGGCAATGTCATATTTTCAAATAATCCTGATCTTGCCGAAAAACACAACAAGGAACACGAACAGATTGTAGAGTGGCTTGAAGAGCTAAAATGGTATTGGAGTATGCTGAAGCGATGCCGATCTTTTTCTTTCTATGTGGATAAGCAGAATCAGCATATAAAAAAGTGTGAACATACATTTGCATCCTGTCACCATACAGAATTAAAATGTTCAGAATGCCCAGTGAGGGAATTGTTAGGCGAAGAATTTTCAAATGTAATAGTTAGGTGTTATGAAGACTTTTATACTGCTGGAGTCTATGCAGGAAGTGCGTATGGAAGGTATGAAGAGTTGGAACACATAAAGCGAAAGAACCATGAAGCATCGGAGAAAGCAAAGCTTGAAGAATTTATAACTGGAAGAAAAAAGAATAGAAGCATAATTCAAAGATTTATAATAAGGAGATGATGAAGATGAACATTGATGAAATAATACACTGGTTGAAGGAAATGCAAGGTCCAGCAATGAGTGAAGCGGAATTATATTGTGCCGGGTCTTGTTATGGTACTGGCAAGATGGCGTATTCATCTCCAGAAGATTACGCTTTAAACGAAGCAATCAATGGTTTGGAACAGTTAAAAGAGTATTGGCAGTTAGAAGAGCAAGACAGACTTATCAAATTGCCTTGCAAGGTGGGAGATAAGATATATAGCATTTATCGTTGTTTCGATGATGGTGTGCAGGAACTTATAGTAAAAGGAATACATATGCATTCTTACACGCCTACTAAAACAATATTATACATTGAATTTGAATCTGACGATCAAAGATGCTGCGGTAAATTAAGAGCAGAAGAACTTGGTAGAACATTATTTCTAGCAAAAGGCGAAGCCGAAGAAAAACTGAAAGAATTGAGGTGTAACAATGATTGATTGTAATATTTGCAAGCATAAAGAAGATGATTGCACAGAATGCAAGAACGGTGAGTTGTTCGAGAGAGCAAATGTATCAGAACCTAAAAAAATATCATTTAGTAACGGAAAGGAATATTGTGGGCATTGTGGTTATTTGTGCGAATATGCTAAAGGTATAAAAAAGTTTTACTGTATTAGATGCGGCGGGCTTAATTTAAGAAGTGGAAGAATTGAGAGGTGAGAATGAATGACCGTAAATATAGTGAAGCCTAACATGCTTTGTCTGGAATACAGGCAAGAAAAAGAAGATAAGGACTATGGTTCATGTTTGTGGGCGAGATTTACATTTAATCTTGATCGGTACGAACTTACCATCACTTCTGATTGTGGCAATTACGGATATAAATGGGTAGAAACACCGAGAAGTGAGAGCTTCCTTGAACTTATGGCGAGATGTGATGAGGGGTATATCCTAGATAAAATATATGGAAGTCCTGATGTTTTTGACTATGAAGAAACCAAAAAACTATTTTATGAATATGCAGACGATGATAACGAAAAGAAAGAACTCGATCGAATATTTGAGGAAATAGAATGGTGTGGTTATCCACATACAGAGGGTGAATTTATAAGAGTGTTTGAAGAAGAGAGCAGTGATTACGACAATGTATGGGAATATATTCAATATTCTTATCCAGCAAATGCGTTAAAAATTGTTTCTGTTTTTGATGAATGTATCAGACAGAAGATAGAAGAAATTATTAAGAATTGAGAGGTGGAGAAGAATGAGTGATAAGCAGAGCAATCTCACAGACAAAGAAATTGAAGACTTACAGAGCATAGTAACTGACACATTAGCAATTGTATGTGCTATGGCAGACAAGCACAACATCGACAGAGATAGTATGCTGAAATACTTTGCTGATATGCTCACAGCTTTTACAGAATTGGCAAGCATACAGAATTATGAAACTAACCACACCAATGCCGACATGATAAGGAATATGTCGGATGAAGAGTTAGCTGGATTTATTACAGATGACTTGAATTTTGCTTGTGAACATTATTGTGATAGTTTTGCACTTGGTTGTGCTTTTAACTGCAAAAAGAAATACAAA
>ERZ772897.731-NODE-731-length-38524-cov-5.297746_pt1 | contig 38524 bp, 39 predicted proteins | sample MGYA00512125_ERZ772897 | MGnify/ENA primary metagenome ERZ772897 (study PRJEB29015, sample SAMEA2737660) | human gut metagenome | biome: human gut; feature: human-associated habitat; material: faeces | place: China | collected 2012 ... | reverse complement strand
ATGAAAAATTCGCGGCGCATCTTGGCGCATTTTCATCTGGAAATAGTATGAAATAGTAGGTTTATTGCACTTCGTACGTCCCGACCTGCTCGGATGTGCCGAAGCCCAGCACTTCGCTTGTCGGGCGGGAGTTGGTCTTGCCGCCGTCATAAGCGCCAATCTGGTTGAGCTGCTTGCCCATGAAGACCATCACTGCCGTCTGCCCGCCGTCCATGTTGAAGGCGACCTGACAGCCCTTGGCGCGCATCATCTTTGCCAAATAGCTGATGGTAACGCCTGCGGAGCGCTTCAGGCGCCCTTCGCACATGATGGCGACGTAGTGACCGGGTTCGACCATGCCGATGGCGCAGCGCGGATTCTTGTTCTCGTTGTTGGCGTAGGCGCGCTCGGACACTTTGCCGTCCAGCAGCAGATACGGGCCGAAGGAGTACACCGTCTGTACACCCTCGTCGATGAACTCCTGCGCCGTCTTTTCCCAGCTGTGGTAGACTTTAAGGCTGCCGTCAGGCATGAACGCCAGCATGTCCAGATTCGGGAACATGGAGTTCGTTACCTGCTTTTCGGTGTACGGGTCGTCATAGAGAATGCGCCCATCGCGGATGACAACGCCTGTGTGGCGGTTGTTGTTCACGGCGACGCGGTAAGTGTAGTAGTCCGTGTTCATCGCAAAAACGACGTTGTGCTTCTTTGCGGTTTCTGTCGCGTCCACACGCACTTTGCCCATCTTCTCCGGGTCGTTTTGCACCGTGCGGAGCATTTCGCCTGCGTCCAAATCGCCGTACAGATCCGCCTCAAACCACGTCAGCGGCTGGGTTGCGTCGTATTTGCGCTGGATGATGACTTTGCTGGTCTGGCTGACGTAAATCCACAGTCCCTCGTCCTCGGAAGAGTAGAGGTATTCGCCTTCATCGAGGAAACCCTTGGCGTTGAGGGCGGGCATGTGCGCCATGTATGCGGGCACTTCGGTGGGCGCGGGCGTGGCCTCTACGTTGTTTGCCGCCGCATCGTAAGAACCGGGCGCGTCGTAGATGTTTTCGAGGAAGTCGTCTTTGCGGACATCCTCGCCTACGGTCGTGAACGCCAGACCGAACACGCGGTTGTCGTACTTCGTGCCCGTTTCGGTGACGCTCATGCCGGAGGATGCCTGCGTCTTGTGCAGGGTATAGGCTTCTTCCGCCAGCTCGATGCCGGTCGCGCCATTCATGCTCTTGAGCGGAACCGTCCAGTCAAACGTAATCTGATTTTCGGGGTACAGGTGCAGGTACAGCTTTTTGACCTGCCAAGTGCCGTATGCAATGGTGGACGCGGTGAACTCATCCTCGTTTGCTGCCAATGCAATGCAGTTCTGAGCGGCGTCAGCAATCATCATGTGCTGCTTGTGGCCATACTCGCCATTGGTGTCCTGTGTCACAACGACTTCCGGTTTGTACTGCCGATACAGCCCCACAATCCATTCGTTGACTTTGCCTTTGCCGCCCGCAGATTTATAGGCTGCTTTGAGACTTTTCGCATAGCTGTCCTTGAAATTGCCAATGACCGGATACGTTCGCACGCCCATGTGCCACAGACCATTGAGCAGCTCGGAGGAGCGGGTGGTGTTGGAGCGGGTGAAGTACGCCACAACCACCTTGCGCTGCTGCTCGACAGCGTAGGTGGGAATCGCGCCGCCGAAGAAAATCAGCTCATCATCCGGGTGCGTGGAGAGGAAGAGGATATCCGCCTTCTCCTCCGTCGGCTGCCATACCTGCACCCAGTCAGGCAAATCGCCCTCAGAAAGCACAAACAGGTCGTTGATGCGCAGGGCGGTTTTCTTCTCGCTTGTCACCGCCAAGCGGACATGCTGCGCGGGCTGCGGCAGCGCAACATACGCGTGGAGGAAGCGCGTGTCGCCCGGCACGGCGGTGAACCAGTCCTTCCCGTCGTCGCTGGTCTGGATTTCCCACGATTCAGGCATGTTGCCGAAGCAGACATAAAGCCCGGCAATTGGCTTGCCCTCCGGCGCGGTAATTGCGATCCATGGGGTTTTGATTTTGTTGCTCTCCCAGTAAGAGGTATACTTCTTGTCTGTCATCAGCGTGTATTTCCGCCCGGAACTGCACACCTTGAACTTGCAGTCCTCTGTGATATCATTCGCTTCCGCGGCGAAGGCAACGCTCAGGCTCAGCGCGAGCAGCGTCAGCAGCGCTATCAGCCATTTCTTCATAATCAATGCCATTCCTTTCTATGATACTCCAACCTGAAGAATAGCATAAAAAGAAGGCGATTGTCAACGAAAACCGGCAGAAGAATGGAAAATTTACAACTTCCGCCCGCATTCGCTGTTGACGGAAGGCAGGGAGCATGGTACAATGCAGCGTAGGAAGGGGGGAGAAGCATGCAACAGCCGCGCATCTTTTTTGCCGTGGCGCTGCACGAAAAGTACGCGCTGCCGACAGATTCGCTGTATACGCCAATTCAGGCGGGCGCGGCGATTCATCCGCCGCTGAGGCTGATGCGCGACGACACGGGCGAAAATATCAGCGCGAAGAACGGCAGCTACTGCGAACTGACGGTGCTGTACTGGATGGCGCACAATGTGGATGCGGACTGGTACGGCTTGTGCCATTATCGGCGGTACTTCTCCCTCCGCAGGACAGGCTGCCCGCAAAAGCGCATTCTGACGCGCGCGCAGCTGTTGCCCCTGCTTGATACGGCGGATATTTTTTTGCCGAAAAAGCGGCACTATTGGCTGGAAACGAACTTCACGCAGTATGCCCATGCGCACCACGAGGAGGATTTGTGGAAGGCGCGGGCGGCGCTTGCGCGGCTGCATCCGGGGCAGGAGCGCGTGTTTGACCGCGTGATGGCGCGCCGATCCGGGCATCGGTTCAACCTGATGCTGATGCGCCGGGACGCGCTGCAAAGCTATGCATCGTGGCTCTTCCCCCTGCTGGACGCGGCGGAAATTGACACGACGGGCTACAGCGCACGGGATAAGCGGGTGCATGGTTTTCTGGCGGAGCGGCTGCTGGACGTGCTGGGCCTGGTGCTGCCAGTCGCGCTCATGGGGCTCGGCGTGGTGCTGTTTGCGCGCGGCATGGGGCTTGCGCTGGGCGTGTTTGGCGCGTGGCTGGCGCTTTTGCAGCCGGGAATGACTTGCCAAGGGGGAAAACATGATGTAAAATACTCCTACTATCATATGTAGGAGTGTAGTATGGATCAGCGATTGGAACGCATCCTGCCGCGCGTGCAGAAGCCCGCGCGCTATACCGGCGGCGAATACCGCCAGATCATCAAGGACAAGGCGGAGGTGGACCTGCGCCTCGCTTTTTGCTTCCCGGATATTTATGAGATCGGCATGTCGAACATCGGCATGCGCATCCTCTATGCAACCATGAATCAGGTGCCAGGCGTCTGGTGTGAGCGCGTGTTCGCCCCCTGGGGCGACATGGAAGCCGAAATGCGCCGCGCGGGCATCCCGCTCTACGCGCTCGAGAGCGGCGACCCCGTCAGCGCGTTCGACGTCGTGGCGTTCTCGCTTGGCTATGAGATGGCGTATCCCGCCGTGCTCAATATGCTTGATCTGGCTGGCATCCCGCTGCGCAGCGCCGACCGGCCGGAGCTGACGCCGCTTGTGATCGCGGGCGGCACGGCCTGCAGCAATCCGGAACCGATGGCCCCGTTTTTCGACCTCATGATCATCGGCGAGGGCGAGGAAGTCAACAATGAGGTGTTGGCGCTGTTCCGGCAGGCGCAGAAGGAAGGCTGGAGCAAGACGCAGTTTCTCGAAGCGGCGTCAAGGATCCAGGGCGTCCTGATTCCGTCGTTTTACGTCCCGCATTGGAACCCGGACGGCACACTGTGCGACCTGACGCCGACGCACGGCGCCCCCACGCGCGTGACCAAGCGCATCATTCAGGATCTTGACGCCTGCTATTATCCGACCAATCCCATCGTGCCGAGCACCGAGATCGTGCACGACCGCGTGAACGTGGAGCTGTTTCGCGGCTGTATCCGCGGCTGCCGCTTCTGCCAGGCGGGGTATGTCTATCGTCCGGTGCGCCCGCGCAAACCGGAGACGATCATCCGCCAGGGCATCGAATCGCTCAAAAACACCGGCTATCAGGAGGCGACGCTCCTGTCGCTCTCGAGCAGCGACTACCGCCCGCTCGACGAGGTGTGCGACGGGCTGCTGGAATACTGCGAGCCGCGCAGCATGAGCCTCGCGCTGCCGTCGCTGCGCGCGGACAACTTCTCCATGGACATCATGAGCCGCCTGCAGAAGGTGCGCAAGGGCGGCCTGACGTTCGCGCCCGAGGCCGGAACGCAGCGCCTTCGCGACGCGATCAATAAAAACGTGCGCGAGGAAGACCTGCTCCATTCCTGCCAGGTCGCCTTTGAGGGTGGATGGAACGGTGTGAAGCTCTACTTCATGCTCGGCCTGCCGACGGAGACGGACGAGGACGTACTCGGCATCGCGGAGCTTGCCAATCAGGTGCTGCACACGTGGCGCATGCACGCGACGAACAAGGCCCGCGGTGTGCGCATCACGGTCAGCACGTCATGCTTCGTGCCGAAGCCGCACAGCCCCTTCCAGTGGGAGGCGCAGGTGACGATGGACGAGTACAAGCGCAAGGTCAATCTCCTGCGCGAAAATATCAAGGCCAAGAACGTGACTTATAATTGGCACGACCCGGACACCAGCTTCGTTGAGGCCGTGCTCTCGCGCGGTGACCGGCGCATTGCCGATGTGATCGAAGAGGTCTGGCGCCGCGGCGGCAAGCTCGAGGCCTGGGGCGACTATTTCTCGTTCGACCGCTGGATGGCGGCCATGGACGCCTGCGGCATCGACCCGATGTTCTATGCCTGCCGCGAGCGCGGAAAGGACGAGTTCCTGCCGTGGGACATCGTGGACATGGGTGTGCGCCGCGCGCACCTGTGGCATGAGCGTGAGCAGGCGTACAAGGCCGAGCTCTCGCCCGACTGCCGCAAGCAGTGCACCGGCTGCGGTGCGCTCTCACTCATGACGGAAGGGGGCAAGTGCGATGCCTGAAAAGCTGAGACTGCGCTTTGAAAAGACCGGCCGCGCGATCTATATCTCGCACCTCGATCTTATGCGCACGATGCAGCGCGTGTTTCTGCGCGCCGACTGCCCGCTGAAGTACTCCGAGGGCTTTAACCCGCACGCACTCATTTCCATCCTGCTGCCGCTGTCCGTCGGCGTCGGGAGCGTGTGCGAGCTGATGGATTTCCAGCTGCGTGAGGAAGTAGACCTCGCCGCGCTGCCCGAGCGGCTCACAGCGGTCATGCCGGAGGGCATCCGCGCGCTCGAGGCGTACTCCGGCGGGCGCAAGGTGCGCGAGCTCAAGTGGCTGCGCGTGACCGGGCGGTATGAATACGACAACGCAGACCCGGCGGACATGGCGGAAAAGCTCCGCGCGTTTTACGCGCAGGATGCCATCGTTATCACCCGCAAGACCAAGCGCGGGGAAGGGCAGATGGACATCGTGCCCGCAATCTCGGAGCTGCACGTGCGCCCGGAGGTGCGGTTCGTGACGATTGAGGCCGTTGTCTCCGCACAGGAGCCGACGCTCAACCCCGACCACCTCGTTACGGCGCTGCATCAGCTGGCACCCGAGCTGGCGCCGGACTTCGCTGCTTTCACGCGGCGGGAGGTCTACACGGAGGATATGCAAATTTTCCGCTGAAAACACTTGCAAACCGACACGGGATGTGCTATTATCTTATGGCTTGTGCGAAACAGCGTTTCGCAAGATAACGACGGTCCGCTGCCGTGACCGGCTCTGTCCACCGGTATGAACGTCTGATAAAGGAAGGATTTCATTATGGATCTCATCAAAACTCTGACCGCGCAGTACATGAAACCCGAGCTGCCGGCCATGCGCGTCGGCGACACCGTGCGTGTCACTGTCCGCGTCACCGAGGGCAACCGTGAGCGTACCCAGGCTTTCGAGGGCACCATCATCGCCAAGAAGCACGGCGGCATCAACGAGACGATCACCGTCCGCCGCATCTCCTACGGCGTGGGCTGCGAGAAAGTTTTCCCGGTGCACTCTCCCACGATCGTGTCCGTCGAGACCGTTCGCCGCGGCAAAGTCCGCAGAGCCAAGCTGTACTACCTGCGCGACCGCGTGGGCAAGAGAGCCAAGGTCAAAGAGCTTATCTAAGTGGATACTGCAAAAAAGAGGCTTCGGCCTCTTTTTTGCATTTTCGGGGCGTTTTTGCGATGCCGCCGGAAAAGAATTCACACAATTTTAGTTGCCGAAAACGGGTCTGAGCGTGTATAATATAGTTTACGAATTTTTTACACCGAGGTTTTGAAAATGGACAGCAAGAATCCGAGCGGCGCCAAGGGCCGCGCCGAAGTATACGATTGGATCCAGTGCATCATCTTTGCGCTGGTGTTCTGCGTGCTGCTGTTTGTGTTTGCGGTGCGCATGGTCAACGTCGTCGGTCACTCCATGGTGCCGACGCTCGAACAGAATGACAAGGTCGTCATCTCCAACCTGTTCTATCATCCGAAGCAGGGGGACATCGTCGTTCTGCGCAAGCAGACGCTCATGGAAGAGCCCATCGTCAAGCGCATCATCGCGACGGAGGGGCAGACCGTGGACATCGATTTTGACGACGGTGTGGTCTACGTCGACGGCAAGGCGCTTGACGAGCCGTATGTCAATGAGCCCGTGCACGACCGGGAGAATTTTGAGGGCAAGATCACGGTGCCGGAAGGCTGCGTGTTCGTCATGGGCGACAACCGTAACGCCTCCACCGACAGCCGCGACGCGCGTCTCGGCTGCGTCGACGAGCGCTATATCATGGGCCGGGTGTACTTCACGCTCTTCCCGGTCAAGAACATCGGAGTTGTGAAATAACATGGCGCAGGACTTTGAAAAACTGAATATCCAGTGGTTCCCGGGCCATATGACGAAGGCCCAGCGCATGATCGAGGAGCACATGAAGCAGGTCGATGCCGTGTGCGAGATTCTTGATGCGCGCATCCCGATGGCGAGCCGCAACCCGGACATCGACCGTCTCGCGGGCGAGAAGCCCCGCATCGTCGTGCTCAACCGCACCGATCTCGCCGACCCGAAGGCGACGGCGCGCTGGCGCGCAGCCTTTCAGCGGCAGGGCATGACCGTGCTCGAGACCGACAGCCGCAGCGGCAAGGGCGTCAACGGCTTTGCCGGCGCCGTGCGCACGGCGCTGCACGATAAGATCGAGGCGTATGCCGCCAAGGGGCAGGTCGGCCGGGCGATGCGCGTCATGGTGCTGGGTATCCCGAATGTGGGCAAGTCCACATTTATCAATAAGGTGGCGCGGCGCAAGGCGGCCGCCGCCGGCGACCGGCCGGGCGTCACACGCGGTAAGCAGTGGATCACGGTCGATCAGGGGCTTGAGCTGCTGGATACGCCGGGGATTCTCTGGCCGCGGTTTGACAGTCAGGAGGTCGGTGAGCTGCTGGCCATCACCGGCGCGATCAAGGCCGAGGTGCTCGACCGCGAGACGCTTGCGGCCAATTTCATGCTCCGGCTCGCGCGGTTTTACCCGGACGCAGTGGAGCAGCGGTATAAGTTCCGGCCGGACCCGGCCTGCAATGGCTTCGAGCTGCTGGAGCAGGCGGCCAAAAAGCGCGGCTTTCTCATCTCCGGCGGAGAATATGACCTTGAGCGGATGGCGGGTGTGCTGCTCGATGAATACCGCGGCGGCAAGCTTGGCCGCATCACGCTCGAGATGCCGGAGGCGGATGTATGACGCAGGTAGATCTGTGGACATTGGAAAACGAGCTCCGCACGCCGGACACCGATCCGCTGTGCGGTGTGGACGAGGCCGGGCGCGGACCGCTGGCCGGGCCTGTGTGCGCGGCGGCGGTGATGCTGCCGCCGGGATTGGAGATCCCGGGCCTGAACGACTCGAAAAAGCTCTCGGAGAACAAGCGCGAGGCGCTCTATGATACCATCATCGCGCAGGCGCTGAGCTACGGCATCGCATTTGCAACCGTGGAGGAGATCGAGGAGCACAACATCCTCGGCGCGACGTTTCTGGCCATGAACCGGGCCATCGCGCAGCTCTCCCCGCAGCCGGCGCTCGCGCTCATCGACGGCAACCGGAACACCGGCATCGCGGTGCCGAGCCGGTGCATCGTCGGCGGCGACGGCAAGTGCGCCGACATCGCGGCGGCCTCCGTGCTCGCAAAGGTCACGCGTGACCGCTACATGCGCCGGATGGCGGAGACCTATCCGCAGTATGGCTTTGAAAAACATAAGGGCTACGGCACGGCGGCGCACTATGCGGCCATCCGGGCGCATGGGCCATGCCCCATCCACCGGCCGTCGTTCCTGAAGAAGATGCACTGATATGGCCGGTGCAGTCAAGGGAACGAAGGGCGCCTGGGGCGAAGACTGCGCGGCGGCGTACCTGCGCCGGCACGGTTACCGCATCCTCGCGCGCAACTATAGCTGCCGCTTCGGCGAGATCGACATCATCGCGGCCGACCGGCACTACGTCGTGTTCGTGGAGGTGAAGCTGCGCGCGTCCGACCGGTTCGTGCGCGCGGGCGCGTATGTCACACCGGCCAAGCAGGCGCGCATCCGCACGGCGGCGTCGCTCTGGCTGGCGGAGCACGAGACGGAGTTGCAGCCGCGCTTTGATGTGATCGAAATTTACGGCGATGCGGACACCCCGCGCCGCCAACGCAGGATCAATCAGATCGAAAATGCTTTTGAATAATGAGGGACCAGATATGAACTACTACAGCACAAGAGATCATCAGCATATTGTTTCCGCCGCGCAGGCGATTGCCTGCGGCCTCGCGCCGGACGGCGGCCTGTTCGTGCCGGAGGCGCTGCCGGCGGTGTCCGTGCAGCAGCTTCAGGCGCTGTGCGGCATGACGTACCAGCAGCGCGCCGTGACGATCATGCGCCCGTTTCTGAGCGAGTTTACGGACGAGGAGCTTGCGCGCTTCACCGCCGCGGCCTATGGCAGCCAGTTTGACGACCCGGCCGTTGCGCCGGTGCACCGGCTGGACGACGCCACCGCGTTTCTCGAGCTCTGGCACGGACCGACGTGCGCATTCAAGGACATGGCGCTGCAGATCCTGCCGTACCTGCTCACGGCGAGCCTGAAAAAGTGCGGCGAGCAGCGGCAGGTGTGCATCCTCGTCGCCACCTCGGGCGACACCGGCAAGGCGGCCCTGCAGGGCTTTGCCGACGTGCCGGGCACGAAGATCCTCGTGTTCTATCCCTACAGCGGCGTGTCGGAGATCCAGCGCCTGCAGATGGTCACGCAGACGGGCGATAACGTCGCGGTCAGCGCTGTGCGCGGCAACTTTGACGACGCGCAGACCGGTGTCAAGCAGATCTTTGGTGACAAGGCGTTTGCTGCCGAGCTCTCGCAGCGCGGCTGGTTCCTGTCCTCGGCCAACTCCATCAACTGGGGCCGCCTGCTGCCGCAGATCGTCTACTATTTCTCGGCGTACTGCGACGCCGTTACCGGCGGCATGATCGCCATGGGCGACAAGCTGAACTTTGTCGTGCCGACCGGCAACTTCGGCGATATTCTTGCCGGCTGGTATGCCAAGGAAATGGGTCTGCCGGTGGGCAAGCTCGTCTGCGCGTCGAACGCAAACAACGTGCTCACGGACTTCATCCGTACGGGTACCTATAATAAAAACCGTCCGTTCCACACGACGGCATCCCCGTCGATGGACATTCTCGTGTCGAGCAATCTCGAGCGCTTGCTTTATGCCCTCTGCGGCAGCGACACGGAGGTCGCGGGCTACATGCAGCAGCTGCGCGAGCAGGGGAGTTATACAGTCTCTGACGAACTCAAGGCAAAGATTCAGGCGACGTTTGCCGGAGGCTTCTGCAATGATATCCAGACGCGCGAGAAGATCGGCCATGCCTGGCGCGACCACCGTTATCTGATTGACACGCACACGGCCGTTGCCTATCACGTGCTTGAGGATTACCGCAGCGAGACCGGCGACGCGACACCGGCTGTCGTTGTGTCCACAGCCAGCCCCTTCAAGTTCTGCGACCAGGTGCTGCGCGGCATCGGCGGCACGGCCGACGCCTTCGGCCCGGCGTTGATCCGCCGCCTGTCGTGCGAGACACAGATCGATGCGCCCGCGCCGCTGACCGGTCTGGACGCACGACCGGCACGCTTCGGCGGCTGCGTGGACAAGGCGCAGATGCTGCATACGGTGGACGAATTCCTGAAATAATATGTAACGGACGGGGAGACCCGTCCGCCGGGTCAGAACGCCGCGCTGCCCTTCTTGGTGAAGGTGCTGCAGAACGTCTCGTCCTTGCAGGTGCAGGTGCCCTGGGTGTTTTTGACCTGAATGTGGTCTGCGTGGCAGCGCTTGCCGTCCGCATTGTAGGCGCAGTTGCTCACGTCGCACGCGACGTTGTTTTCGCAGCAGTCTTTGGTATGATCGCTCATGGTTTCTGCCTCCAGATCAGATTCCGGCATCCGCCGGTCGAATCTATTGTGTGCAGCCGGGCGCGGAATATACGGAGGAACGCAAATGGCATTGTATGCAATCGGCGACCTGCATCTGTCGCTGGGCGCAGATAAGCCCATGGACGTATTTGGCGGACCGTGGGAAAATTATGTAGAAAAAATCAAACTTGGTTTTTCATCTCTGCATGCCGATGACGTCTGCGTGCTCTGCGGCGACCTTGCCTGGGGCATGACCATGGAGCAGGCGCTGCCGGACTTTCAGTTCATCGAGGCTTTGCCCGGGAAAAAGATCCTGCTCAAGGGCAACCACGATTTCTGGTGGAGCACGGCGAAAAAAGCCTATGATTTTTTCGAGGCACACGACATGCACACCATGGACATCCTTAATAACAACTGCTACTTCTATGGGGATTATGCCATCTGCGGCACGCGCGGCTGGTTTTATGAGGAGGCCAAGGGCGAGGCGCACGACCGGAAGATCATGCTGCGCGAGGTCGGCCGGCTCGAGACGTCGCTCAAGGCGGCGGGGGACAGGACGAAGCTCGTCTTTCTGCACTACCCGCCGAAGTACCTCGGCTATGAGTGCCCGGAGATTTTGGACCTGCTCGATGCGTATCATGTGCCGCTGTGCTGCTATGGACATATCCACAGCCGCGGCTGCCGCAGCGCCTTTCAGGGTATGTATCACGACACGGAGTTCCGGCTGCTGTCGGCGGATTATATTTCGTTTTGTCCGCGCAGGATTCTCCCGTGAAACAGGTGTTGATTTTAGGGCATAAATCTGTTATAGTATTTAGGCATGTTCTTTTCATGACAAATTTTATAAACAATGCACCCGGCGATAAATGATTAGAGGAGGAAACCCAATGAACATCCAGAACATCGAAAAGAAAGAGAAAAATATGGCGACCTTTGAAGTGAAGGTCCCGGCCGATGTCTTTGACAATGCGGTCAACGAAGTATATAAAAAGAACAAGAACCATCTCTACGTGGCTGGTTTCCGCAAGGGCAAGGCCCCGCGCGCTGTCATCGAGGGCATGTATGGCAAGGAAGTGTTCTATCCCGACGCTATCGAGGCGCTGGCACAGGATGCGTTCGAGGCCGGCCGTGCCGACTGCGGCTTTGAGTGCGTCGGCGCGCCGAGCCTGATCGACCAGAAGGTCACCGAGGACAAAGAGCTGATCTATACCTTCGAGGTCGGTATGTACCCGGAAGTGCAGCTCGGCCAGTACAAGGGCCTCGAGGTCCCGCAGAACCACGAAGCGTTTGACGAGAGCAAGGTCGACGAAGAGATGCATAACGTTCAGAAGCGCAACGCCCGCCTGCTCGATGTTGAGCGCGAGGCGCAGCTGGGCGATCATGTCACGATCGACTTCGCCGGCTTCATCGACGGCGAGCAGTTTGACGGCGGCACGGCCGAGGACTATGACCTCGAGCTCGGCTCCAACACGTTCGTGCCCGGTTTTGAGGAGCAGATCGTCGGCATGAAGGCCGGCGATGAGCGCGACGTCGTCGTCACCTTCCCCGAGAACTATGTTGAGGCGCTGGCCGGCAAAGAGGCCACCTTCAAAGTCACCGTCAAGAGCGTCAAGGAGCCCGAGCTTCCGGCGCTGGACGATGAGCTGGCCAAGGACATCTCCGACTACGAGACCATCGCCGAGTACCGTGACCACGTCCGTGAAGATCTGGAGAAGGAATTCACCGAGCAGCAGGAGTCCGATTACGCGACGCGCCTCATGAAGGCCGCTGTCGACAACATGACCGTCGAGATCCCCGAGCCTATGATCCTGGACAAGCTCGACGAGCAGCTGCGCAACTACATCTCCACCATGGGCATCAGCCCCGAGCTCACCCGTGAGCAGGTGCTCGCCTCCATGGGCCTGGACGAGAAGACCTTCCAGGAGATCATGCGTCCGCAGGCTGTGTTTGAGCTGCAGACCGATCTGCTGCTCGACGCGATCGTCAAGGCCGAGAACATCGAGCTCGATGAGGGCGAACTCGACGAGACCTACAACAAGATGGCTGAAGAGTACAAGATGGAAGTCGACAAGATCAAGCAGTACGTCGACGAGAAGATCATCGTTCTGGATATGAAGCGCCGCAAGGCTGCCCAGCTCATCCGCGACACCGCAGTGGACAAGGAGCCCGAGGCCAAGGAAGAGGCAGCCGAGTAATTCCCCGAAAGCTGTTTGGATTCCGGGCAGAACGGTTATGCTCTCTTGGATAAGCGAAACATCGAAAGGAGCGTACCATGAGTTTAGTACCGTACGTTGTCGAGCAGACCTCCCGCGGGGAGCGCTCGTACGACATTTTTTCCCGCCTGCTCAATGACCGCATCATCATGCTGTCCGAGGAGGTCAATGATACAACAGCCAGCCTGATCGTGGCGCAGCTGCTGTATCTCGAAGCACAGGATCCCGATAAGGACATCCAGTTTTATATCAACAGCCCCGGCGGCAGTGTGACCGCAGGCCTCGCCATCTATGACACCATGCAGTACATTAAGGCGGATGTTTCCACCATTTGTGTTGGCCTGGCGGCGTCGATGGGCGCATTCCTGCTCTCGTCCGGCGCCAAGGGCAAGCGTCTGGCCCTGCCGAATTCGGAGATCATGATCCATCAGCCCTCCGGCGGCAGCCAGGGCCAGTGCACGGACATTCAGATCCAGGCACGGCAGATCCTGCGCATCAAGGATCGTCTCAACCACATCCTCGCAGAGAACACCGGCAAGCCGGTCGAGACCATCGCTGAGGACTGTGAACGCGATAACTTCATGACCGCGGAGGAAGCACAGGCCTACGGTCTGGTGGACAAGGTCATCTATAAGCGATAATCTGTCAGGGGAGGGAACCGCCGTTCCCTCCCTGTTTCAAATGTAGAAAATGTGAGGTTTTTATGGCCAGAAATGACGAGAAAAAGAGCGTGCGCTGCTCTTTTTGCGGCAAGCCGCAGTCGCTGGTAAACCGGCTCGTTGCCGGCAACGGCGTCTATATCTGCGATGAGTGCGTGCGCCTGTGCATGAGCATCATCGACGAGGGCTATCAGCCCGAGAGCGTCTCCACGGCGGAAATCACCCTCCGGCGCGACCAGCTGCCGAAGCCGGCAAGACTGTTAAGGTAGAAGGCAAAGATAATAATCTGCTGGAACTGATCGCAGCAGATCCTGCATTCAACCTTTCTCTGGAAGATCTGCAGAGATCCATGGATCCGAAGAAATATATCGGACGTGCCAAAGAGCAGACAGAGAGATTTGTAAATACAGTAGTTCAGCCGATCCTCGATTCCCATAAGGAACTTCTGGGAGTGAAAGCTGAGATCAATGTCTGATCAGTAAATACTTAACATAACGGTTTGGAATATTACAGAATCTGATATAAAGATAATAAGCGTTGCTGTTTCCTGATGATATCTGGCAGGTCATTCTGCAAGGCCGGGTAAACAGTAATCGGTAAATACAGGAGGAATTATATAATGGTAAAAGCAGTTGTTGGTGCTAACTGGGGAGATGAGGGTAAAGGTAAGATTACCGATATGCTCGCTGAGAAGGCTGATATTATCGTAAGATTTCAGGGTGGTGCAAATGCAGGTCATACAATCGTAAATAACTATGGTAAATTTGCCCTTCATACTCTGCCGTCAGGTGTGTTTTATGATCATACTACAAGTGTGATCGGCAACGGTGTTGCACTGAATATCCCGGTATTTTTCAAAGAGTACAATGAAGTGGTAAGCAGAGGTGTTCCGGCTCCGAAGATCCTTATCTCCGAGAGAGCACAGATGGTTATGCCATACCATATCCTTTTTGACCAGTATGAGGAAGAACGTCTGGGCGGCAAATCTTTCGGATCTACCAAGTCAGGTATTGCTCCGTTCTACTCAGACAAATATGCAAAGATTGGTTTCCAGGTAAGTGAACTTTTTGATGAAGAACATCTGAAAGAAAAACTTGCAAGTGTATGTGCGACAAAGAATGTTCTTCTTGAACATTTATATCACAAACCGCTTCTTAATGTGGATGAATTATTTGCTGAACTTATGGAATATAAGAAAATGGTTGAACCATATGTATGTGATACATCAGCATTTTTACATCAGGCACTTAAAGACGGAAAGAAGATTTTACTTGAGGGTCAGTTAGGTTCTCTTAAGGATACTGACCATGGTATATACCCAATGGTAACTTCATCATCAACATTAGCTCCTTATGGTGCTATTGGTGCTGGTATTCCGGCTGCATCAATTACAGATGTTGTTACAGTTGTTAAGGCATATTCTTCAGCAGTTGGTGCCGGAGCATTTGTAAGCGAAATCTTTGGTGATGAGGCAGATGAACTCAGACGCAGAGGTGGAGACGGTGGTGAATTCGGAGCTACTACAGGACGTCCTAGAAGAATGGGATGGTTCGATGCAGTTGCTACACGTTATGGTGTAAGAATGCAGGGAACAACAGAGGTTGCTCTTACAGTTCTTGATGTACTTGGATATCTTGATGAGATTCCAATGTGCGTTGGATATGAGATAGATGGAAAGATTACTAAGGATTTCCCAACTACTCCACAGCTTGAGAAGGCTAAGCCGGTATTAAAGACTATGCCAGGCTGGAAGTCAGATATCAGAGGAATTACTAACTATGAAGAGCTTCCTGTCGAGTGCCGTAACTATATTGAGGCTATTGAGCAGGAAATTGAAGCCCCTATCACAATGGTATCTAATGGTCCTGGAAGACATGAGATTATCCACAGAAAGAGTAAATTTTCTAAATAATAACATTTAACATTACCGTATCTGCAGTACAACAGTTTTGCAGATACGGTCTTTTTATAGGTAATTGGAGGTAAATCCCTCTCTTCACCTGAGGGGAATGTGCTTACAATAAGCACATGGATTTTGCTTCGCAAAACAAGGAGGAACATATGAAGTTTAATAAATATTTTGACCACACTAACTTAAAGCCGGAAGCGACAAAGGATGATATCCGTACATTATGTGAAGAAGCAAAAAAGTATGATTTTGCATCAGTATGTGTTAATGGAATGTATACAGCATTTGCAAAGGAATGTCTTTCTGGAAGTGATGTTAAGACATGTGTTGTTGTTGGATTTCCGCTGGGAGCTATGAGTACAGACGTAAAGGCTTATGAGACTAAGAAAGCCGTAGAAGATGGTGCGGATGAGATTGATATGGTTATTCCTGTAGGACTTCTTAAAGCAGGTCAATATGATGCTGTGTATGAGGATATTAAGGCAGTAAGGGATGCATGTGCAGGAAAAGTTTTAAAGGTTATATTCGAGAACTGTCTTCTGACTGATGAGGAGAAGATTAAGGCGTGCGAACTGTCTGTTAAGGCAGGAGCTGATTATGTCAAGACTTCAACAGGATTCTCTACAGGAGGTGCAACAATAAGTGATGTTGCACTTATGAAAGCCCATGTGGAAGGAAAGTGTAAGGTTAAAGCGGCAGGCGGAATAAGAGATTACAACACAGCAGCTGCCATGATAGATGCCGGAGCTGACAGGCTTGGAACAAGCGCTACAATTAAGATTATGGAAGGAAGGCAGTAAAATTACTGCTTATTCCTTCCTGAAAGAATCTTGTATACAAGTGTCATTGCATATATTACAACAGGAAATACAATGTCTGTGAAGAGCAGACCTGTAAATACTTTATGACATGCCTCATTGTCTATGAATGCAAGTATTAAAGTGGCGATTATCATTATGCCCCAGAGTATGACTGCAGTTAATGCAGCAAATCGTTTTAATCGTTTCATGAATAAGACCTCCAATGTCAGATACTTAATAATATACATTACATTGGCATGCCGCTCAAGTTATTTATAAAAATGTTGCGTAACAGATAAAAAATGTTATAATTAAATGAGGCATGGAGGCCGATGTAACTATTAGAAAACAGAATCAATAGACAAGGAGGTATGCATATGTCAATTAATGCTTATAATGCCAGTACAATATCAGCATTGTTCGCAGGACTTAATAATTCGTCTAGTGGAACATCATTGTCATATGGCATTGATTTTACAACTTATAATTCAATAAAGAATGGCTCTTATAGCAAACTGATGAGGAAGTATTACAGCAATCAGGCTTCTGAATCAACGAATGGTGCGACTGCCAATAAGAATACCGGTAAGGTACACAGTATTGATATACAGAAGAATAATGCGACGGTAAATAGAGACAACGCAGCATCACTTGTGGATTCAGCATCAGAACTTAAGAAGTACTCTCTGTGGTCTAAAGTTGATAAGACAGATAAAGATGGCAATACAGCTAAAGAATATGATACTGATAAGATTGCAAAGGCAGTATCTTCATTTGTTAAGGATTATAATTCTTTAGTATCATCTACAGCAGATTCTTCAAGCAGATATGTGCTTAACAGTGCATCTAATATGGTAAATTATACAAGGGCTAATGCTGATCTTCTTAAGAAGATTGGTATATCTGTCGGCTCAGATAATAAGCTGACGGTAGACGAGGATAAGTTAAAGGCTTCAGATATGGCTGTGGTTAAGTCGGTATTCAAGGATTCCGGCTCATTTGGACAGACAATATCTGCCAAGGCTTCAACTATATATGGTAATGCAGTATCACAGTTATCAGAATTATCTACTAAGAATTCTTATACATCTAATGGACTGTATTCATACTCATCTGGTTATACATACAACCAGTACACATAATTAATAAATATTTTGAAAGGTAACAATCAGACATGGCATTATTAGAAACATGGAGAAAACTCGCATACGAGACAGAGATGGATCAGAAGAACGCTTCAGAATTCTGGGGTTCATATTTTAATCAGGAGAAGGCAATTTATGAACAGATTCTTGCCAATTCCGATACAGTAGTTAAAGGAACTGTTAAGGAATTAGCAGAGAAGTTTGGCGTTGAGGTGCTTCTTATGACAGGATTCCTTGATGGTATCAATGACAGCTTAAAGACTCCTAATCCAATTGAAACTATGGATGAGAATACAGAAGTTAGTCTTGATTATGACAAGGAAAAACTTTATTACAACATGGTAGGCTGCAAGGCTGACTGGCTTTATGAATTGCCACAGTGGGATAACCTTCTTGATGAGCAGACAAGAAAAGACCTTTACAAGAAGCAGAAGCTTTCTGGAACTGTTGTTAAGGGCAAGAAAATCGGAAGAAATGATCCATGCCCATGCGGAAGCGGAAAGAAATATAAGCAGTGCTGTGGAAAGAATGCATAGCTTTTAAACACTAAGACCTGCCAGATAATGGCAGGTCATTTTAATGTTAAGTACAGGAATGATAAGAGGTAATTATAATGGATGCATATACAGGCTTTGCATATGTTTATGATGAGTATATGGATAATATTCCATATGAGGAATGGGGGCAGTACATGATTGCTCTCCTTAAGGAAAATGGTGTGTCAGGTGATTCATCAGTGCTTGAATTGGGCTGTGGAACAGGAACTGTTACAAGAATGCTTGCTAAGGAAGGCTATGACTGTGTTGGACTTGATATGTCTGAGGATATGCTGTCTATAGCTTCTGAGAAAACATTTGAAGAGGGTTCGCAGGTTATATATACATGTCAGGATATGAGGGATTTTGAAGTGCCTTATGAAGTAGACGGTATGATAAGTATAGGGGATTCCATGAATTATATTACATCTGTTCCTGACCTTGAAAGTGTATTTGCATGTGTTAGTGAGAACCTTAAAAAAGGCGGTGTATTTATATTTGATTTAAAGACAATACATTTCTTCAGGGATATACTTGCTGAGAATACATATGCTGAGAACAGGGAAGATTCCGCATTTATATGGGACAACTATTATGATGAGAAAGAACGCAATAATGAATATGAGCTTGCTGTGTTTGTTAAGAATGAGGATGGTACATTTGACAGATTTGAAGAACAGCACTATCAGCATGGCTTTACTATAGATGAGGTTACAGGTGCAGTTAATAAGGCTGGACTTACCGTGAAAAATGTGTATAATGCATTTACTAAGGATATACCTGATGATAAGTCGGAAAGATTATATTTTGTGATTGAGAAATAATAAGGAGATAATTATGGGTGATTATATTGTTAGAGCCACAGCAGCAGGTGGACAGGTAAGAGCATTTGCTGCTACAACGAAAGGGCTTGTTGAAGAAGCAAAAGAAAGACATAACATGAGTCCTATCGCAACTGTTGCACTTGGAAGACTTCTTACAGGTGGTGCGATGATGGGCACAATGATGAAGAATGATGCGGATATTCTTACTGTACAGATTAAGGGCAATGGTCCAATCGGGAGTATGACTGTTACAGCTAATCCTAAGGGGGAGGTTAAGGGATTTGTTGGCAATCCACAGGTTATGCTTCCGCTTAAGGAAGGAAAGCTTGATATTGCAGATGCGGTAGGAATTGGTGTATTAAGTGTAATTAAGGATATTGGACTTAAAGAGCCATATGTTGGTGATACTATTCTTATCACAAGTGAGATTGCAGATGACCTTACTTATTATTTTGCTAACAGTGAGCAGGTTCCATCTTCTGTAGGACTTGGCGTTCTTATGAATAAGGATAATACTGTTGAGCAGGCTGGAGGATTTATTATCCAGCTTATGCCGGGAGCAACGGATGAATTTATAGATAAGCTTGAGGCTAGAATTAAGGAGATTAAGTCTGTTACAGCCATGCTGGAGGAAGGAATGACTCCTGAACAGATTCTGGAACATATTCTTGGGGATATGGAGCTTGAGATTCTTGACACTATTCCAACAAAGTTTTACTGTAACTGTTCTAAGGACAGAGTGAGCAAAGCTGTTATCAGTGTAGGAAAAGAAGAAATACAGAAGATGATTGATGATGGTGAGCCAATTGAGGTTAACTGTCACTTCTGTAATTCACATTATACATTTACAGTTGATGAGCTTAAGGAAATGTATGACTGCTGTACAAGATAAATCTCAGGCGTATGGAGGTACACATGAATAATATTATACTTATAGGCATGCCGGGAAGCGGAAAAAGTTCACTTGGAGTAGTGCTTGCCAAGAAGATAGGATTTGGATTCATTGATTCAGATCTTGTTATTCAGCAAAGAGAGGGAATGACTCTTGAAAGGATAATTGAAAAGCACGGAGATGCAGGATTCATACAGATTGAAAATGAAGTGAATTGTTCCATCAGTCCACACCACACGGTTATTGCAACAGGTGGGAGTGCTGTATATGGAAAAGAGGCAATGGAACATTTTAAGGATATTGGTACTGTGGTTTATCTTGAACTCCCACCAGAATCACTTGAGGAGAGACTTGGAAGTCTTAAAGAACGTGGGGTTGTGTCTAATGGAAAGACAACTGTGGAAGAGATATATGCTGACAGGGCCGCACTTTATAAGAAATATGCAGACATTACGCTTAATGAGCAGGGAAAGCAGATAAGAGAAACTGTGGAGATGCTGTATGATATTATAATGAATAAAGACCAGTATAATTAAACAACTGGTTGAACTATGTAAGAATTTAGGGTACAATAATCTTTACCTTTTAAATACGAAAACAAGGAGGAATACCATGGAAAACGAAGCTCTTTCTAAGAACTTTATTGAGCAGATTATAGATAAGGATATTGAGAGTGGCCATTGCAAGAAGGTCATTACAAGATTTCCGCCAGAACCTAATGGATATCTTCATATTGGACATGCCAAGTCTATATTATTAAATTATGGACTTGCAAAGGAATATGGCGGACAGTTTAATATGAGATTTGATGATACTAATCCTACTAAGGAAAAGGTTGAATTCGTAGACTCTATTAAGGCAGATGTTGAATGGCTTGGAGCAGAGTGGAACGGAGATGTTCTGTTTGCATCAGATTATTTTCCACAGATGTATGAAGCAGCTGTAAAGCTTATCAAGAAGGGAAAAGCTTATGTAGATGATTTATCTGCTGAGGAGATTAGACAGTACAGAGGAACTCTTACTGAACCGGGTAAGGAAAGTCCTTACAGAAACCGTTCTGTAGAAGAGAATCTTCAGCTTTTTGAGGAGATGAAGGAAGGAAAATATGCAGACGGAACGAAGGTTTTAAGAGCTAAGATTGATATGGCATCTCCTAATATTAATATGAGAGATCCTGTTATTTACAGAGTTGCACATATGACACACCACAGAACAGGAGACCAGTGGTGCATATATCCTATGTATGATTTTGCACATCCTATTGAGGATGCAGTAGAGGGAATTACACATTCTATATGTACACTTGAATTTGAGGATCACAGACCTCTTTATGACTGGGTTGTAATTGAGACCGGTTATAAGACATCTCCAGAGGAGAATCCTAAGCAGATTGAATTTGCAAAGTTATATCTTACTAATGTTGTGACAGGTAAGAGATATATTAAGAAGCTTGTAGAAGATGGAATTGTTGACGGATGGGATGATCCAAGACTTGTATCTATTGCAGCTTTAAGAAGAAGAGGATTTACTCCTGAAGCTATTAAGATGTTCGTTGAGCTTGTTGGTGTTACTAAGGCACAGGGTTCAGTTGAATATCCAATGCTTGAATATTGTATAAGAGAAGATTTAAAGCTTAAGGTTAAGAGAATGATGGCTGTTCTTGATCCTGTTAAGCTTGTCATTGATAATTATCCTGAAGGCCAGGTTGAATATATGGAAGTGGCTAATAATCAGGAAAATCCAGAGATGGGAACAAGAAAAGTTCCATTTACAAAGGAACTTTATATTGAGAGAGAGGATTTCATGGAAGAGCCTCCTAAGAAATATTTCAGACTTTTCCCTGGTAATGAAGTGCGTCTTATGAATGCATATTTTGTTACATGTACTGACTATGTCAAGGATGAGAATGGAAAGGTTATAGAAGTACATTGTACTTATGATCCTGAGACTAGGGGTGGAAATTTCACAGGCCGTAAGGTTAAGGGAACAATACACTGGGTTTCTGCTACAGAAGGCTGTAAAGCTGAAGTCAGATTATACGAGAATATCGTAGATGAAGAAAAGGGCGTTTATAACGAAGAAGATGGTTCTATGAATATCAATCCGAACTCTAAGATTGTTCTTACAGAGTGTTATCTTGAACCAGAGCTTATGAAAGCTGTAAGTGAAGATAAGTTCCAGTTTGTAAGAAATGGCTATTTCTGCGTTGATAATAAAGATTCAGAACAGGGTAAGCCTATATTTAACAGGATAGTTTCACTTAAGAGTTCATTCAAATTACAGAAATAGTGAGGTTATCCTTATGGAAGGTATTGGACAAAAGAAGGAAACAGATTATATTTTTGATAAGACAATCAAATGTGATGTATGTGGGAAGGAATTTAAAACAAAGCAGGTAAGAACCGGAAAAGCAAGATTTATTGGGACAGATGATATATTAAAGCCTCTATATGAAGGGATTGATACATGTAAATATGATATAATAATGTGCCCACATTGTGGCTATGCAGCCAGTTTACGTTTGTTTGGACATCATACTGAAAAACAGAGGCAGGCTGTAAGGGACAATGTGTCTTCAAGATTTACTGCAAAGGAGCCGGAAACAGAAACTTACAGCTATGAGAGAGCTGTGAAACGATGCAAGATGGCGATGCTTACAGAGATGGTGACAGGTGGCAAGATAAGTGAGAGTGCATATCTTTGCTTAAAGCTGGCGTGGATATATCGTGGGGAGATACAAGAGGCAAAGGCTAATGGAGCAGCACAAGAACGTATAAGTATGTATGAGAAATATGAAAAAGAGTATCTGGAAGATGCATACAGAGGTTTTAAACAGGCAAGAGAGACTGAATATCCTCCAATAGCGGGAATGGACGAGAATACGATAACATATCTGCTCACAAGCATTGGAATCCATTGTGGAAAGATAGATGAGGCCAGAAGATATGGTTCTGCTTTGCTTATATCCAGAACAGCCAGCATGAAATTAAAAAATAAAACAAGAGATGTATTGGAGACTATTAAAAAGAATTAGCACTAAAGGGGCGTATAATCATTATGAACAGGGTTAAAGCTTTTGTACAGAAGATATGGACCTATGATCTGGTTCACACAGCAGTTTATTCTATTGTTCTTGAACTAATAGTTGAATGTTTAAACAGAAGAGGGATAATGGGACTTGCATTTCCATTTATGCATCCAATTATTTTTATATACAATACACTTATAATAATGACAAGCATGACACTTGCATTATTCTTTAAGAGAAGAATGTTTGTATATAGTGTGGTTTCTGCTTTTTGGATTGGATTGGCACTTACTAATTTTATAATACTTTCTTCAAGAAAAACGCCATTTACGGCGATGGATTTTTACCTTATAAAAGATGCTATAAAGGTTGCGGGATTATATGTGAGTGTTATACAGATTATTCTTATTGCACTGCTGGTTATAGCGGTTATTGCAGGACTTGTTTTTCTGTGGCGGAAAGCTCCAAAGCTTGAAGTGACAATTAAGAAGACAAAGTTTGTTGCATATGCAGCAGTACAGATGATACTTGTATTTCTTGCAGCATACGGAATGGGAATTACTCTTCTGTTTACAGGAGCTGTTGAAGGTCACTTTGGTAATCTCGCCCAGGCATATAAGAAATATGGATTCAGTCACTGCTTTGTCAGCAGTGTGCTTGACCGGGGAATTAAAAAATCAGGAGATTATTCTGAAGAATATATGGATTCACTTAAGAAAGATCTTGATAATGTTGATGTCGAAGCGAGCGAAAAGACTCCTAATATTATATTTGTCCAACTGGAGTCTTTTTTTGATCCTACACATGTAAAAGGAATAACTTTATCAGAGAATCCGCTGCCTAATTATCAAAAACTTATATCTCAATGTTCTTCAGGATATCTTTCAGTTCCATGCTTTGGAGCAGGAACATGTAATACAGAGTTTGAAGTACAGACAGGAATTAATATTGATGATTTTGGACCAGGTGAATACCCATATAGAACAATTATGAAATCCAAGGTATGTGAGTCTATGGCCTATGACCTTAAGAAGCTTGGTTATTCTACTCATGCAATACACAATAATGATGGAACATTTTATGACAGAAACCTGGTGTTTTCTCATCTGGGATATGAAACATTTACATCAATTGAATATATGGATGGGTTTGAAGAAACTCCTATGGGATGGGCTAAGGATAATATTCTTACAGGAGAGATTACTAAGGCACTTGATTCAACAACTGGGACTGATTATGTGTTTACAATATCTGTACAGGGACATGGCGATTATCCGTCTACACCAATGGAGGGATACACACCAGAGATTAAAGTTACTAACTTTCCAGTTGCAGAACAGCAGGCATCATTTGAATATTATGTAAACCAGATTCATGAGATGGATAATTTCATAGGTGAGCTTATACAGTCTTTATCAGAGAGAGATGAAGAAACTGTACTTGTACTTTATGGAGATCATTTACCTACATTTGATTTTACAGATGAAATGCTTACTAACGGAGATAAATTCCAGACACAGTATGTAATCTGGAGTAACTTTGATATGGACAGACAGGAAAAGAATATTCAGGCATATCAGTTGTCTGCGTATGTAATGCAAAGACTTGGTATATCTGAGGGATATATCATGAAATATCATCAGTCAAAGCAGGAACTTCCAGAAGATGAGTATTTGAAGAATCTCAAAATTCTGGAATATGACATTCTGTATGGTAAAAAGGAAATTTATGGTGGAGAAACACCATATGAGGCTACGAATCTTAAGATGGGTATTGACGACATAGAGATAACGGATGTCTATAATTATAATGATACGGTGTTTATTGAGGGCAGCAGTTTTAACGATTACAGTTGTGTTCTGATTAACGGGAAAGAATATACCACGGAAAAGGTGAGTGACCGTCTTTTAAGAGTTAATGGTATTAATGTAAAGAAGGACGATGTAGTTGTTGTTGCACAGAAGGGCGATGATAAAGTTGAACTCAGCCGTACAACTTTTACAGTAAAGCAACAGAGTAAGAAAAACGCACAACAACAGTAAATGTGCTATCTTTAATTGACAGCGGGTACCTGAAATGGTAATATTAGTAAGGTGTTTCAAACATCAAGATTTTTTTTGGAGGTACTTGAAATGAAGGGTACAGTTAAATGGTTCAACAACCAGAAGGGTTACGGCTTTATCAGTGATGAGTCAGGAAAGGATGTATTTGTACATTACTCTGGACTTAACATGGAAGGCTTCAAGTCTTTAGAGGAAGGCGCTCAGGTTGAGTTTGATGTAACAGATGGCGCAAAGGGTCCTCAGGCTACTAACGTAACAAAATTATAATCGGTTGTTTTTCAGTGTGCCTTTTTTATATTATATATAGAAAGATATATTGTAACACAATAGGATTATGGGGGCGGTCACAATTAATATTGGACCGCCTTTTTTTGATAATATAATCTGGAGGTTTTATGGAGAATTTAAATATTAATTATGACAAGACAGTGAGTAATGCAACTGTCAATATGATATCAGCAGGCGCAATACTTGTTATATCTGTTCTGATAGTTCTTCTTGTGTTGGTAATTAAGAGATGGAAGGGAAGATTTATACCTTTGGCATTAGGTGTTCTTTCGTATGTTGTATTTGGGTTTATGTTTTCACAGCTTTTGATGAGTGTTCTTTCGCTTATACCTAATGTTGATCAGTCATTTACGTATAATACCAATGCATATGTGGTTATATATAATATTCTGCTTGCAGCAGGCTTTGGCATTGCAAGATGGTTTACGGCAAAGATGATGACTGACAGATATAACAGAACAGGGGACGTGCTTATGGCAGGAACGGGCCTTGCAATTGGAGATACCGTTATTACTTATGCATTGTCAATGTTTACATTTTTTGTATATGCACAGGCAATATCAGCTAATGGATTAGAAAAATTCATCTCGGATATGTTTAACAGCGGAATGGCTGAGAGTGATGTAATTACATTATATACTTCAAATGTATCACAGCTGATTGATTCGCCTGCGATTTTGTGGTTTTTAATGGCTGTATCTGCGGTTCTTGATATTGCACTTAATATAATGCTGTTTATGGTTGTATATGGCGTAGTAAAGAAACAGGTTAATTATATGTATGCATATTATGCGATAATTGCACAGTTTGTTTCTAATATAATGTTCCAGTTATATAATGCATTTTCACTTACTAATATTATTGTTTTGTTTATTGTTAAGCTTGTGATTGTGGGAGGAATAGCTTTATTTATCAAGCAATTCATTATGAAGGAGATAAAATACTCAAATGACTGATGTGAAAAAAGGACTAACAGCAGATGAAGTAGAGCAGTTAACAAATGATGGCATGGTCAATGTGTCAGTTGGAAAACAATCCAAGACCATTGGCCAGATTGTTGCGGGCAATGTATTTACATATTTCAACCTGATATTTGCTGTATTTGCTGTTCTTCTGGCTTTTGTGAGGTCATATAATAATATGACATTTCTTCCAGTAATTATTTCTAATATGTTTATTGGAATAATTCAGGAGATAAGAGCTAAGAAGGTTCTTGATAAACTTACGGTGGTTAATGCACCTAAGACATCGGTTATAAGAGATGGACAATTACATACTGTAGCTTCGGAGACTCTGGTTAAGGGAGATTTGTGCGTATTTTCAGCTGGAAACCAGCTGAGTGCAGATGCAATTCTTGTTGATGGGTTTGTTCGTGTCAATGAATCATTAGTTACTGGGGAGTCTGACGAGGTTGTCAAGAATGCCGGGGATATATTACTCTCCGGCAGTTTTATTGTGTCAGGAGAATGTAAGGCTGTGCTTACAAATGTTGGTCTTGACGCATATGCAGCAAAGCTTGCAATAGAAGCAAAGGCAGGACGAAAGAAACACAAAACAGATATGATGCAATCTCTTGATAAGCTTGTTAAGACAATCGGTGTCCTTATAATACCTATAGGAGCAGGACTGTTTTTACAGAGCAGATTTGCAGTCGGGGGCTCAATAAAGAGCAGTATAGATTCAATGGTAGCCTCACTTGTCGGAATGATTCCAGAAGGGCTGTATCTGCTTGCAAGTGTTGCACTGGTTGTCAGCGTTATGAGACTTGGAAAGAAGAATGTTATTGTACATGAGATGAACTGTGTAGAAACACTGGCGAGAGTTAATGTATTGTGTGTTGATAAAACCGGAACAATAACCAGACCAGATATGTCAGTTACCCATGTTGAAATATTGGATTACACAGATGGTTACGGAAAGCATACTGATTACCATGAAACAGAGAGAATTATAAAAAATGTAGTGGCGGCAATCAGCTCTGACAATGCAACAATGGAAGCAATACATTCGTATTATGGAATTGAAGAAGAATGTGAGTGTGACCAGGTATTTCCATTTTCTTCTCAGAATAAATACAGTGGCGCAAGATATGGGAAAGACGTATATCTGTTAGGAGCACCTGAATATCTGCTTCTTGATTCATATCCTGATTATAGGAATATTATTGATAAGTATTCATGTAATGGAGAGAGAATTGTCGTGTTTGGGCTGGCAAATGAGCAGATAACAGGAGAGGCTGTCACAAAGGCGATAACTCCTATGGCTTTTATAATACTTGAGAATGAGATAAGAGAAACTGCAAAAGAAACATTTGAATATTTTAAAAAGCAGGGGGTTGCAATTAAAGTTATATCTGGAGATAATCCGCTGACTGCATCAAAGGTCGCAATACGGGCAGGAATAGATGATGCCACACATTACATAGATGCCACGACGCTTAAGACAGATAGGGATATAGCAGATGCGGTTCAGAAATATACTGTTTTTGGAAGAGTTATCCCAGAGCAGAAGAAAAAGATTATAGAAGCTTTTAAGATGGCAGGTAATGTTGTGGCAATGACGGGTGACGGGGTCAATGATGTACTTGCATTAAAATGTGCTGACTGCAGTGTTGCAATGGCATCAGGCAGTGAGGCTGCCAGCAATGCAGCACAGATAGTTCTTCTGGATTCTGATTTTTCAAAGATGCCGGATGTTGTTGGAGAAGGAAGAAGGGTTGTCAATAATATTAAGCGTTCAGCATCGCTGTTTCTTGCAAAGAATATATTCTCGATGCTGCTTACGATATTTACACTTATATCAGTTAATCTGTATCCTTTATATCCGACCCAGTTATCATTCTTAGGAATATTTACAATAGGTGTACCGGCTTTCTTTCTGGCATTACAGCCTAATAAGAGCCTTATAAAGGGTGATTTCCTGCTAAATGTAGTACTAAAGGCGTTGCCTACAGGTCTGACGGATTTTATTGTAGTTACGATTATAACAATATATGGCAATTGCACAGGTGCACCACATGAGCAGACAGCGACTGCAGCAACACTTGTGCTTCTTACGGTGGGCATGGCAGCACTGGTAAGAGTATGTAAGCCATTCGATATAATAAGAGTATGTGTATGCGTTGCAATGGCATGCGGAATTGTATTTTCAATGATATTTTTACGCTCATTATTTGCAATGGTTGTATTAAAGGGACTGGCACTTAATCTTACTGTTATGATGATGGTTCTGTCGCTGCCTCTGTACAGATATGTATGCAGGATGACGGCATGGCTGATAGATTTCCTTGAGAACCATAACCGTCATTTCAGACACCTGCTTAAAGGCTGATATATTAAAAATGTATTACTGCTTATTTAGAGCTTTTTCAGAGAATTCAGTTGTTACAAGGCTGCTGTAAGGAACTGGAGATTTAAGCTCACCAGCCTGCGTAAGAATGTCCTGTAAAAGATTAAAACTGTCTTCGGTGAATACAGTAGAGGTTTTCCATGTATCCTGTGATTTATATCTTTCAACAATTGCGGTTATTGTTGCAATATCGGTTTCTTTAAACTGAGGTGCAATGATGGCCGCAATTTCTGCTGATGAATGTGTATTGACATAATCAAGTCCCTTCTGTGTAGCGTTAGTGAATTTCTGGATTACATCAGGATTCTTCTTGATATAGCTTTTCTTTGCACAATATGCTGTGTAAGGAACATAGCCGCTTTCTACACCGAGCGAGGCGATAACGTGGCCTTCACCCTGTTGTTCGAGTAAAGTTGCAGAAGGTTCAAATTCAACTGTGTAATCACCTATTCCAGATGTAAATGCGGCAGAAGTTGAACCAAAATCAACATTCTGAAGGATTTCAAGGTCTGTTTCAGGGTTAATATTATTCTTTTTGAGAATATATTCAAATAACATCTGGGGCATACCACCGGCCCTGCCGCCGATTACAGTTTTTCCTTTAAGTTCAGACCATTCAAAATTATCATTGGCTTCCCTTCCGACAAGGAAATTGCCGGCACGCTGTGTAAGTCCGGCAAAGTTGACAGCATAGTCATCAGAGCCTTCGGCATATACATAGATTGATGATTCAGAACCCATGAATCCAATATCTGCATCACCGGATATTAAGGCTGTCATTACCTTGTCAGCACCAAAACCATTAGTTACGGTAAGCTCAAGCCCTTCGTCGGCAAAATATCCATTTTCAATGGCAACATATTGTGGAGCATAGAATATAGAATGTGTTACTTCACATAGTGTAATTTTTTTAATGGAATTGTCAGTTTTATCTTTGTTACATGCTGTCAGTGGAAATGTTGCGATTAATATGATGGTCATGGTAATTAATAATGATATATATTTTTTGATATGTTTCAATGAAATTCTCCGTCGTAGCTGCTTTTATTGTTATAGTATTATTTTTCTGTATTTTTGTTCCACAAAAGTAATAAAAAGATTGTCATTTAATGAGAAATTATGGTATTATAATAGAAAATTATAGTGTGGATAATTTAATATCTATATATGGAGGCGCTTATGTTTAGAAAGAATAGAACAACAGCTAAAGCAGCGTCAGGTAATGATTTGAATACATTGCTTGATGTATTTGATAAGATAATATCTGGTGAGATATCGCATACAGGTGAATCACCGGCTGATACAACACTTTTTGAAAATCCTGAGGTGGCCAATAAGTTTAATGAAGTTGTTGATACTTATAAGAGATTTAATAATAATTTCGTAATGAGGCTTAATGAAGCTATGGAGTCAATTGGTGATAATTCATATGTCAAGAATATGATGGATGAGGTACAGTCACAGGCTCAGGCTATTGGTGCTATGGGAGAGTCAGGACATAATCTTGAAGAATCTATCAACCACATTAATGTTGCCATGGCTGATATTAAGGACAATACACATGAGATGCTTGCTACTACACAGAACAGTACAGCTAATATGAATGAGAGTATTAAGGTTGTTAATGAATCATCAGAAAAGATTGCTGATATTAACAGACAGGTACAGGAATTCCAGGATAAGATACATAAGATTGGAGAGATTGTTGATATTGTAAAGAAGGTTGCAAGCCAGAGTAATCTGTTAGCTCTTAATGCTTCTATTGAGGCTGCAAGAGCTGGAGAGGCAGGAAAAGGTTTTGCAGTCGTTGCTGACCAGGTAAGACAGTTATCAAGCAGTACATCAGAATCTGCTGATGATATTGTTAATTATGTGAGGGAACTCAATGATGATATTGGAAGACTTGCGATATCCATGGATGAGACAACTGTTAAGCTTTCAGAAGGTAATTCAAAGGTTGAAGAATCACTTTCAGATATTGAAAGAATGAATAACCAGATGGTTGCAATTAATGATGCTGTTAACGGAATATTCGCAGATATTGATACACAGTCATCTATTACAACAGAATTTGCCAAGCAGGTAGATAGTATTGCAGCGAGCTATGATAAGTTATCTGATAACTGTATGGCTACAGGTACTCATATCTATAAGATTGGCAGATATATCGATACTGCAAGAAGTGATATGTTCAGATCATTCTCTAATGTTACAACTCAGGATATGATAAGAATATTCCAGATTGACCACTTTATCCTTATGTGGAGAGTATATAATAATGCTGTTGGATTTGAATCTCTTAAGGTTACGCAGCTTAATAATCCAGATGGCTGTAAGCTTGGTAAGTGGATGAAAGCACAGACTGATACTCGTATTACAGGAAGCAGACAGTTTAAGGATCTTGATGCAGCACACAGACAGATTCATAAATATGCTGTTGATTCTTGGAATGCCAAGGAGTCTGGTAATGTAGAACTTGCACTTGAATACTTCCAGAAGTGCTATGATGCATTTGGCGTATATAGCAATAAGATTGAGGATTTCAAGAGCTATATGAGAACAATTGGCTATACTGATGAAACAGAAACAGTAACATTCAGAAAGTAATTGAAGTAAATGGTCTCCTATGGTACAACATAGGAGACTTATTTTAATGTAAGAATGAACAATCAGGTTTAGATAATTATAAGGAGATTGCAGACAGAGTATGGAAGGATATAAAGAAAAAGCGAAGGAAATTATGGTTATAGGTCATAAAAATCCTGACACAGATTCAATATGTTCGGCAATATGTTATGCGGATTTAAAGAATAAGATAACTGGAACAGATAATTATGTGCCTAAGCGGGCGGGGCATCTTAATGAGGAAACTCATTTTGTACTGAACAGATTCGGTGTAGAGGCACCGGAATATATTAAAGATGTACGTCCACAGGTAATGAATATAGAGATAAGGCATACAGAGGGAATAGACAGTGAGATTTCAGTGCGTAATGCATGGAAATTGATGGATTCGCTTAATGTTGTAACACTTCCTATTACAGAAGGCAGAAAACTTACAGGTCTTGTTTCAATTGATGACATTGCCAAATCGTATTTTGAAACATTTGATAACAGAGTATTGTCAAATGCCAAGACAAGTTTTGCTAATATTGTTGAAACACTTGGGGGAAGAGTAATCACGGGTGATGAAAGTGAGGTATTTGACAAAGGAAAGATGCTTATTGCAGCGGCTAATCCTGATATGATGGAGAGCATGATTGATGAAGGGGATATTGTAATTCTTGGTAACAGATACGAATCACAGCTCTGTGCAATAGAGATGGAGGCAAAATGCCTTATAATATGTGAGGGTGCAAAGGTATCCAATACAATTGCCAAGATTGCAAAGAGCCATAACTGTATTATTATTGAAACTGATTATGATACATATACTGTTGCAAGACTTATGAATCAGGCAATTCCGGTTGGATTCTTTATGACACCAAGAGACAGAATTGTATGTTTTAAGACAACAGATTATGTTGAAGATATTCAGGAGATTATGACTAAGAAAAGGTTCAGGGATTTCCCTATAGAGGATGAAAACGGTAATTATGTAGGAACTATTTCAAGAAGAAATCTCCTTCGTTCAGGCAGAAAGAAGGTTATTCTTGTTGATCACAATGAGAAGAATCAGGCAGTCAATGGAATTGAAGATACAGAGATTCTTGAGATAATTGACCATCACAGATTAGGACCTATACAGACAATCACCCCTGTATTTTTCAGAAACCAGCCTCTTGGCTGTACGGGAACAATTATTTATAAGATGTATCAGGAGACAGGAATTAGTATAGAGCCTGTTATAGCCGGGCTGATGTGTTCGGCAATTATATCGGATACATTAATATTCAAATCTCCAACATGCACACCTGATGATATAGAAGCGGCAATGGAGCTTGCTGATATTGCAGGAATTGACCCTGAAGTGTACGGAAGACAAATGTTTGGAGCTGGAAGTAATCTTGATGAAAAGACAGACAGAGAAATATTCTATCAGGATTTTAAGAAGTTCGCGATTAATGATGTTACTGTAGGTGTGGGTCAGGTTAATGCAATGGGACCAGAGGATATAGAGAAGATAAAAGCAAAAGAAGTGCCGTTTATAGATACAGTAACAGGCGATGGCGGGCTTGATGTAGTATATTTTCTTATGACAGATATATCAACGGAATGCTCATATGTACTGTGTTCAGGTAAAAATGCGGATACAATAATGTCGTTGGCATTTGGAGTTGACAAACAGCAGGATACATATATACTAAAGAATGTTGTTTCAAGAAAGAAACAGTTCCTCCCAGCCATTATGGAAGCTATGGAGCAGTAGAGAAAATGGAGAATAGTGATGAAAGCATTACGAAAAGAAGATCCCTGCTGGTGTAACAGTGGGAAAAAATATTGTGACTGTCACATGGAATTTGACAGAAAATTAGATAATTTCAAGAGAAAGTTTCATAAGGTACCACCAAGAAATATTATTAAGAATGAAGAACAGCTTGCAGGAATGAGAGAAAGCAGCAAGATTAATATTGCTGTGCTTGATTATGTTGCAGAGAATATTCATGCAGGAATGACAACTCAGGATATAGATGATTTGGTATACCAGAAAACAACCGAGATGGGCGGAATACCTGCACCACTTAATTACGAAGGATTTCCAAAGAGTGTGTGTACTTCAATTAATGAGCAGGTATGTCATGGAATACCATCTAAGAATATCCAGCTTCTTGATGGCGATATAATTAATGTTGACTGTTCAACGATATTAAACGGATATTTTTCAGATTCATCAAGAATGTTCTGTATAGGTAATGTTGCACCAGAACATAAGAAACTGGTGGATGTTGCAAAAGAATGTGTTGAGGCAGGTCTTGCACAGGTTAAGCCATGGGGACATCTTGGAGATGTTGCGGCTGCAATCAATGAACATGCAAAGGCTAATGGATATTCAGTAGTAAGGGAAGTTGGTGGACATGGAATAGGTCTTGAATTTCATGAAACCCCATTTGTAAGCTATGTAATCAAGAAGGGAACAGGAATGGTCATGGCACCGGGCATGGTATTCACAATTGAGCCAATGATAAATGCGGGACTTCCAGACATATATATAGACGAGGGCAACAACTGGACAATATATACAGATGACGATTCGTACTCAGCACAGTGGGAAATAATGGTGCATGTGACTGAGGATGGATATGAGGTTATGTCATATTAAGATAGATGCTGTTATATAAAAACACAGCATCATATATACTGACAGGACATACAACAATAAGTGAAAAGCTCCATATACTGTAGTGATACATGTATATGGAGCTTATTTTATGATGATGACACAACAGGTTCCGGCGATGTGCTATGTACCGTGGCAGCGTTGGGATGAATTATATGAGCCTTCGCGGGCAATTATGCGGGGAACAATGTTTCCTGTACTTGATAAACCATTTACAGGAGGCAGGTCATGAATTGTTGTAATAATATTAGAAATGAAAAAGCTATGATTATGAAGAATATTTATGAACTTGGCTTTGCACTTGTTGAAACTATGCTTTATCTTGATACCCATCCGGATGATGCAGCTGCTATTGAATATTATGCAGAAATTAAGGATAAATATGTACAGTTTATGAAAAGATATTCAGATTATTATGGACCTCTCAGCATGGAATATATGGTGAATGACAATTACTGGATGTGGGTGGCAACACCTATGCCATGGGAATACAAGGGAGGTATGTGATATGTGGAATTATGAGAAGAGACTTCAGTATCCGATTAATATAAAGAATTGTAATCCTACGCTGGCAGCAATGATTATTTCGCAGTATGGTGGACCAGATGGTGAGCTTGGAGCATCAATGAGATATCTTTCACAGAGATATTCCATGCCATACAGGGAGGTTGCCGGATTGCTGACTGACATAGGCACGGAAGAACTTGGTCATCTCGAGATGGTCAGTACAATGGTTCATCAGCTTACAAGAAATCTTACAATGGAACAGATAAAAGGAACTCCGTTTGAGGCATATTATGTTGATCATACGGTTGGAGTATGGCCACAGGCTGCAGGAGGTGTACCTTTCTGTGCAATTGAATTCCAGTCAAAGGGGGATGCAATAACTGATATAGCAGAGGATATGGCAGCCGAGCAGAAAGCGAGAAGTACTTATGATAATCTGTTAAGACTCTGCCGTGATGATCCGGATGTGTATGAACCGCTGAAGTTCCTAAGAGAAAGAGAAGTTGTGCATTTCCAGAGATTCGGAGAAGCTATGTCGATTATACAGAGCAAGCTGGATTCTAAGAACTTCTATGCATATAATCCGGAATTTAAAAAATAATAAATAGAATGATATTAATAAAATATTATGATAGAATACATTTATAAAAGACTGATTAAAGGAGTACTTATGAAAGAGAAGATATATACTATACCAGTTAATGATGCATTTTCATCAGATTGTGAATGTCCGATTTGTTCAATGTATAAGGCACTGGAGGATGATGCGGTAAGCTATACAATGGGACCCAGTTATATGGAAGATGATATAAGGGCTGTGACTGATAAAAAGGGTTTCTGCCAGAAACATTTAAAGAAAGTGTATGACTGTGAGAACAGACTTGGTTTTGCACTTGTCATGAAGACACATCTTGACAGGGTGATTAATGATATTGAAAGTCTGCAAGATGGAAAAGTGGCAGGAAAGTCTATGTTTAAGAAAGCAGATAAACCGGCTGTGACAACGTATACTGAACAGCTTGAAGGCACATGCTTTGTATGTGAAAGGATTGATAACACATTTCAGAGATATCTGGACACTATATTTCATATGTATAAGCATGATAGTGATTTCAGGGAAAAGTATAAAGCATGTAAGGGATTCTGTACGAAGCATTATGGCATATTGCTTGAGCAGGCAGCTAATTCTTTAAAGGGGGATATGTTAGATGAATTTATTAAGACAACTAACAGTCTCTATATTGAGAATATGAAGCGGGTAAGAGATGATGTTGAATGGTTTATTAATAAGTTTGACCATAAATATATTGATGAGCCATGGAAGAATGCGAAAGATTCACTGGTAAGAGCTATGATAAAGGATGGTTCTTATATAGCAGATGAACCGGGAAAAAGGAATAATACAAGATGATAAATAACAGCCCTGTGGTGTGAGATACCGCAGGGCTGTTTGCACATGTAATAATATCTGTTAATACGAAAATGTAACAGAATACATTGTATAATTGTTTCGTATGGTTGTTTTATATGAGTACGAAAGCTGTACACCGACATTGGAAACAGCGGATTTAATATCAAGTTCGTTAGTTGTTGTGAATTCTATATGCTGGGAACGGCTTTTAATACACCTTAATATATAACGGTCAAGTTCATATTGTGTTCCTGCTGAATGAAGCTTAGCCTGAACAGGATATGTATATATATATCCGTTAGCTGGATTAGTTTCATTGGAATCAGATGTCCATGTATGATCAATTGCCATATCTGAATCAGATATATTGAAGTAACTGTGGTCAATATATTCCTGTGAGCTGCCTACCGGGTCATCCCATGTGACATCTACCTGATACCAGTCATTATCAAGCTTAACAACATTCCATATATGTTGTTCATTACCAGCCTTTCCGGATATTGTATAATTCTCGATTCCTAACATATCCATAAATGTTTTGAAACTTTCTGTATAACCGCTGCATACAGCCTCACCATTAATCATAGCGTCATAGGCATTAAAAGTTGAACCACCATTATCAATGTACGTTATATGTGATACAAGATAATCGTGGATTGCCAGTTCATTTTCATAATCGCTTCTTGCAGGTGAGGTTACTTCGGCAAGAACTTCTATGTATTTGTTATAGAGTTCAACCTGACGGCTGTTTAACTGGGAAGTGTTTCCTGAATTAAAAGCTTTTATAATTGCATAATTATCCCAGCATTCAAATGTTACAACAAGGTTATAACCATCTTTAATTCTACGGTATTCACATTTTATCTGCTCAATTCCGCTTATTCTTGTCAGCCATTCATTGGCATCTATAAGGTCAGGGTCGGGAACAAATATGTTACATGAAGTCTGGTTATCCGACATTGCTTCTATGATGAAATTAATTATATCTTCTGTGTCAGTTGCTTTATTGTCAAATGCTGTATATGAAATCTCTGTAGAACTGTCAGAGCTGTTATCATTCGTAAACGGTAATGTGCATCCGCATAGGGATGCAAGAATTACGGCTCCGGTTAAAAGAGACGCCCAATATTTTATATGTTTCATGTGTGGTCTCCTGAAAATTCTGTTATAATCATATACGATTGTATAACGAGATAATTGCAAATGTAAAGCATATTTATGGAGGAATTTTATGTCAGATTATAAATTAAAAAATGTATGTGATTTCGACCTGGCACAGACATTGGAATGTGGTCAGTGTTTTCATTTTGTAAAGCTTGATGAAGAGGATTATGTATTGGCTGCAAAGGGGCATGTACTGCATGTGTCACAGGAGGACGATACCGTTACATTCTATGATACGGAAGAAGATGAATATGTAAATGTATGGAAAGATTATTTTGATATGGACAGGGATTATTCGGCAATTAAGAAAAAGCTGCTGGAAAAAGATGATAAGTTAAAAGATGCAATTGAAAGCATGTGGGGAGTGAGGATTCTTAATCAGGATTTTTTTGAAACTCTTATATCATTCATTATATCGCAGAATAAGCAGATACCTCATATTAAGAAGATAGTAGCCGATATATCTGCAAAGTTTGGTACATATAAGGGAACATATGGCGGAACAGATATGTATACATTTCCAACACTTGAACAGCTTGTCAATGCAAGTGAAGAGGACTTTAAAGAGTTAAAGACAGGATTCAGGGCGCCCTATATTATGGATGCAATAAGAAGAAATATGGCAGGTCAGTTTGACAGAAATGAACTTAAGAGCATGGATTATGATTCGTGTATTAAGGAACTTATGGCAATAAAAGGCGTCGGAGAGAAGGTTGCCAACTGCGTATGCCTTTTCGGACTTGGAAAGAAAGAAGCATTTCCTGTTGATGTGTGGATTAAAAGAATTATGGAGACAATGTATTTTGACGGTGTGGATACTCCGAAGGATAAGATTGCTGCTTTTGCAAAGGAACAGTTTGGGGAACTGGGGGGATTTGCACAGCAGTATCTGTTTTATTATGGAAAATCAATAAAAATGGGTGTTAAATAATAATTATTAATAAAATCTAAAAAATATAATATATTTGAATTAGCTGTTGACAAATAAAAGCGTGAAGTGTTACATTATGTGCAGTGGTTAGCACTCGAAAAGAATGAGTGCTAACAAGAAAATGAATGCTGCCATGAAGGGTTCACTCTCATGTGAAGACAGCGGAATGGAGGAATATATAATGAAATTAGTACCATTAGGAGACAGAGTTGTTATTAAAGCATTAGTTGCAGAGGAGACTACTAAATCAGGAATCGTACTTCCTGGACAGGCTAAGGAAAAGCCACAGCAGGCAGAGGTTATTGCTGTAGGTCCTGGCGGAGTTGTTGATGGTAAGGAAGTTGTTATGCAGGTTAAGCCTGGTGATAAGGTTATCTATTCTAAGTATTCTGGAACAGAGGTTAAACTTGATGAAGATGAGAATCTCATCATTGTAAAGCAGTCTGATATTCTTGCTATCATTGAATAATTGACAATGTCAGTTGCAGATGAGGGCGGTTTGAACATATAAGAAGTATATTTATTTAGGAGGCTATTATTATGGCAAAGGAAATCAAGTACGGAATTGAAGCTAGAAAGGCTTTAGAGGAAGGTGTTAATAAGTTAGCTAATACAGTAAGAGTAACTATCGGACCTAAGGGACGTAATGTTGTTCTTGATAAGTCATATGGTGCACCACTTATCACTAACGATGGTGTTACTATTGCTAAGGATATTGAACTTGAAGATGCATTCGAGAATATGGGCGCACAGCTTGTTAAGGAAGTAGCAGCTAAGACTAATGATGTTGCAGGTGATGGTACAACAACAGCTACTGTTCTTGCACAGGCTATGATTAATGAAGGTATGAAGAACCTTGCAGCAGGTGCTAACCCAATCGTATTAAGAAAGGGAATGAAGAAGGCTACTGATTGTGCTGTTGACGCTATCGCACATATGAGCGAGAAGGTAACAGGCAAGGATCAGATTGCTAAGGTTGCAGCTATTTCAGCAGGAGATGAAGAAGTTGGACAGATGGTAGCTGATGCTATGGAGAAGGTTTCTAACGATGGTGTTATCACAATCGAAGAATCTAAGACAATGAA
>ERZ772897.719-NODE-719-length-38884-cov-6.579902_pt1 | contig 38884 bp, 36 predicted proteins | sample MGYA00512125_ERZ772897 | MGnify/ENA primary metagenome ERZ772897 (study PRJEB29015, sample SAMEA2737660) | human gut metagenome | biome: human gut; feature: human-associated habitat; material: faeces | place: China | collected 2012 ... | reverse complement strand
AGAACGGGTGCCACCGCGGCCATTGTCATAGTGGACAGATTTTCTGCCACATATGGGGGTGTGGACATTCGCCAAGGAACATCCGGAGGTCGCTGTTTTTATGAATCGTCGCTATATCATCCTTCGTGAGGAGATGGAGGCGCTCTATCGTCGGCATTTCGCGAAGAAAGAGGAAGAGCATTTGCCCCGGTGGGAAAGAACCCTTCCAGCAAACCTTCGAGGATGCGGCATAACGTCCGATGCGACAGCAAGAGCGTAAGACTCGACGTCTACGTCGAGGACGACAAGGGCACGCCTACGATATCGAGATGCAGACAACCGATTACGCCGATCCCGCGGAGCTCCCCAAGCGTACGCGCTACTATCAGGCCATGATGGACATGGACGTGCTCAATAAGGGCGAGTTCTACACGAAACTGCGGAAGACGTACATCATCTTCATCTGCGCGTTCGACCCGTTAGACAGGAACCTCAGCCAGTACACCTTCCGCGAAACTTGCGCGGAGGATGCGACGTTGGAAATGGGCGATGAGACAACGAAAATCTTTTTGAATAGCAAGGGCAAACGAGAAGGCATTGACAGCGACCTAGCGGCCTTTCTCGACTACATCGAGGGCAAGGCCCCGAAAGGAAAATTCACGGAGATTCACTGCAAACGGAAAGGCATTGACGCCTCCTGCCACGCTACGGATACAGTGTCTACAGGACATAAGAGTTGTGCACTATGATGAAAAATTTCCCAGCAGCGATAGCATTTGTTCGTCGTTGGGGAATTTTTTAGTGTGTGTGATTAGCATGACCTTGTCAAAAAATGTTTCTTGAGAAACAGATATTCTGGGAAATCCTTATGGGCGGCGACCCCTGTTTTGCGTTATACTGGAAACAGTAGGAGGCGGCGGAAATGTGCAGCAGATATGGAATCGATCAATACACGGCGAACTGGCTGAGACCGTATTTCCGTCACGAGGAAGAACAGGCAGTGGGGGACGTACGGCCGGGGAATCCCGCACCCGTGCTCATCAGCGGCAGTCTGGCCGTCACTTTAATGTGGGGCTTGCCGCGTAAGGGCGGGCTGATTATCAACGCCCGCTCTGAAACGCTGGCTGAGAAATTCACCGCATGCAGGCGCTGCATCGTCCCCGCCAGGCATTTCTACGAGTGGGACGCACACAAGCAGCGCGTCACTTTTCGCGACGCGCGGGAGAAGACTCTTTTCCTTGCGGGCATCCGCAGAAATGATGCCTTTGCCATCGTCACTGAGCCAGCTGATGATGTTGTGCGCCCGGTTCATGACCGCATGCCCATGAGGATTGCTGGAACGGAAATACAGAAATGGCTGGATGGCGACACGAATCTTTCGCCTGTCCCACTCGTGAAAGAGCAGGATATAGAGGAAATTTCGCTCTGGTGAGCGAAATTTCCAATGATGAGCAGTGCGACGGAGGAGGTGTGGGATGCCTGTAAGACCATCGCTGGTTTTGCTCTCGAAGTATGCAGGGCAGTTCCCAAGGAAGAAGCGCTCTGAAGAGTCTTGCCTTGACTTGCGGAGGGGAGTACGGCGGTTTGAGGAGGATGGTTCGGTGATTCAGATACTTTTCGTGTGCCATGTGACTACTGGGGAAGCTGCCTTGGAGAACCGCATGAATTGGGGAAAAGAGAAATAAATGTAGGGGAGACTTTTATGATTGAACGGCCTACCACGAAGCAGTTATTGGCAGCCTCCCTCATTGAACTTGCTGGGAAGAAATCCGTTGACAAGATTTCGGTCAAAGAAATTGTCACCAACTGCGGCATGACAACGACAACCTTTTATAATCATTTTGCGGATAAATATGTACTACTGGCTTCTATCTATAACAAAGAAATTGAGCCGGCTTTCAGCCAACTCGGCAGCAAAATCATCTGGCGTGATGCGTTGCGCATATTCTGCACTACCCTTTCGGATAAACAGTCATTTTTCCTAAATGCGTTGAAAAACACATCAGGGCAGACCTCCTTCCGCTATGCGACTAATGACTACGCCATCGATTTACTGCGTGAACGCCTGCGTATTTTAGGTAAAGAAGATGAACTTCCCATAGAAATTGATTTTTTGGCTAAGTATTATATGCGTTCTATCTCTGAGATGATTCAGGACTGGTTTATTGGTGGGCAAAAAATTGCTCTCGATCATTTTATCGAACTACTTGTCCTCGCCATGCCAGAACCATTAAAGAAGCGTCTGCTTTAAAGGCAGGTTGGCATTCTGCACAAAACGACAAGTTCGTTTAGAAACACACGATTTTCTAAAGGGATTCCGCCTTCCTTTCGTGCTATAATAAGTCCATTAAAAAACAAGAAACATGGATAGAAATTGTGCAGGAGAAAGAAGAATTTACTATGAGTATTTACGGAATGACGAAAGACACGAAATTGGCACCAATGATGAAGATGATGGCGCAGGGCGAAGCCAAGGGCGTTATGATGTACTATGCACTGGCACGTATTGCCAGCGAGCAGGGCATGAATCAGGAAATCGTTAATACGTTTATCGAAGCCGGCAATCAGGAAGCCAAGCATGCTGGTTTTTACGCGGCCATAAACGGCGACTATCCGCAGGATTTCTGGACGCTTGTCTACGGCCTTGCCAAAGCAGAAGCAAAAGGTGAAGGTTCAGTACAGGCTCTGGCAGATAAGGTACGCGGCGCAGGATTCGAAGCTGCGGCTGATGACATGGAAGCCTTTGCCAAAGAAGAAGGTCATCACGGTGTTATCCTTGGGAGAATCCTTTCCAAATACGGTCCGAAGATTGATGTGGAAGGCAAGGTCCGCTATATTTGTGCGGTCTGCGGTTACGAGCACATTGGCGATATCAACGACGAGCCGGATGATTATGTATGCCCGCTCTGCGGCCAACCAAAGACAGTCTTCAAGAAAGCATAAGTTTAGAAGGCACGCGTAAGAATAGAAGAGACAGCTTTGAAAAAGATATTGATACTGAATGGCGGCCCTCGGAAGAACAACAACACTGCAAAACTCCTGGTATCTGCCAGGAGTTTTGCTTCTGCTGGAGCCAGCGTCGAGACGATTGACTTATACAATCTGAACTTTACCAACTGCCGTAGCTGCCTGCATACAAGAATAAAAAGATTGCCGTGCCTTTGAAAAAACAAGAAACCTACTCAGGAGGATTATCCATATGTCTGTTTTTCCAGAAATCATCCGCCATGTTCCACAACGTGACTATGGTATAGAAGGGCTGACGGTTCGTGTGGATCATACGTCTACAGGCACGGTCTACTTCGTCAGTGCGGAAAAAGAAGTCCATTTCCCAGAGCATGCCCATGCGGAACAGTGGACAATTGTTGTCAGCGGTAAATGCCTGTTGACAATGGATGGCGAAACCAGGACGTATCAGCAGGGCGATACATACGTCATCCCAGGCAATAAAAAACATCAAATCACACTTTGCGCTGGCTATGCGGAAGTCGATTACGTCGACGATCCGTGTGACGGCGAAGCATAACCTATTTTTGCGCGGCCTGCGGTTATGAGTACATTGGCGATATCAACAAAAAATCATAGAGGAGGAGAGCTTCCTATGAAAAAGATACTGATACTGAATGGTGGCCCCCGGAAGAACAACAACACTGCAAAACTCCTGGCATCTGCCAGGGAAGGTGCTGTTTCTGCCGAAGCCAGCGTCGAGACTATTGACTTATATAATCTGAACTTTACCGACTGTCGCAGCTGCCTGGCATGTAAGAATAAAAAGATTGCCGTGCCTTGGAAATGCTATTGGAAGGACGGCTTGACGGAAACGCTGGAGAAAGTCTATGAGGCAGATGCAATTATCATCGGCTCGCCAATTTATTTCGGGGAACCAACGGGCGAGGTCCGTTCCTTTATGGTACGCTCGACTTTTCCGGCACTATCCTATGATGATTATGAGAGCACGTTTACGGGAAAGATCGATGTCGGTATTATTCTTACGATGAATGCAGACCAGGACTACTACGATGAACACTACAAACCGCGCATGGAAGAATACTTCTGGCCGTTCCATTTCCTGAACGGGAAAATGGAAATACTGGCTTCCTGCGATACGCTGCAGGTACCGGATTACAGCCGATACCGTATGGCATCGTGGGATGAAACGAAAAAGAAAGCGCATCACGCCGAGCAATTCCCGAAAGACCTGCAGGCGGCCTTTGATCTTGGAAAGAGACTGGCCAGCCAGCAGTAACTGTTTTGTTGTGAAAGGATAAACTTTTATGAATACGAAAGATTTTCAGCCAGAGATTTTCAAACTCTTTGATGACCAGTGGGGCATCCTGACCGCCGGCGATAAAGACGCCTTCAATTCGATGACGATTAGCTGGGGTATGCTGGGAACACTCTGGTGTATGCCTCACAAGGGGAAGAATGTCTGCGCAGTATTTGTCAATCCGGCGCGTTATACGTATGGTTTCATGGAAAAGAGCGACTACTACACTGTCTCGTTCTTTGACAACAAGAAGTATCAGAAAGCTCTCGGTATCATGGGAAGCAAATCCGGCCGTGATATGGATAAAGCAAAGGCCAGCGGTCTCACCCCCAAATATCTGGAGCATGGCGTGACCTACGAAGAAGCAGAGATTACTTTTGTCGTCCGGAAAATCTACCGCCATGAGCTTCAGCTGGGGCAAATGCCAGCGGATGTCATCGAGGGATTCTATACCAAAGGCCGTGTGCCGCACACGATGTATATCGGAGAAATCATCGAGACCATCCGGTAAATCCCGGCTATCAACCCTATAGGCTTCACATAATCATAATCTCCCTTTTCTGTTATAATTATAGGAGAATTTTCACCTATAAAAATTACGGTGTAGGAATCATAGCCTTTTACGGCTTTGAGAGGAGTTAAATAATCTTGATCAGGATACTTTTCATTTGCCATGGGACACAGCGGCATCAGCGTCACCATGAACATCTACACGCATCTGGGACTTGAGGACGCGGAAGCGGAACTGCGGCACGTCGCGGAATCACAGGCGGCGAGGGAAGAGCTCGCGAAACTCTCCGGCAAGGAGCACAGCGTCATAAAGTTTTCCCGCGAAGCATGAGAAGAAACGACGAAACGGCAGTCTGGCATGTTTGCCTGGCTGCCGTTTTACTATGTAAATCCCCAAGAACGCAAGCCGCAGGCGCAGCGTGGTTGGCAGGATTTACTGCAAGGACAGGCGCACAATGTCCACGAAGTGGACGTTTGTGCGTTGAGTTTGATATGTAGATTTTCAGGAACGAGGAAGATTTTATGTAAGGGGGGCGCACAATGTCTGTAAGGTGGACGGCTGCGCGTGCCGTTTGCTATAATGAAAGGCGACGAAAGACAACGATTTGCCAAGATAGCGCGAGAGTAGTAAAAGGCGCTGTTTTTACTATGTAAATCTCCAAGAGCGCAAGCCATAGGCGCAGCGCGATTGGCAGGATTTACTGCAAGGACGGGCGCACAATGTCCACAAAGTGGACGTTTGTGCGTTGAGTTTACTACGATTGTACTACGTTACACTGCCGTGCTATGCCGTATTTTGCGCGTACTACCGAATTTTGGCGGAACTGTGCGCGGCTTTCCGATGCGGCGTAACGCGGCATTGTGCGGCGGTTTGAGGAGGATGGTTCAGTGATCCGGGTTCTTTTTGTTTGCCACGGCAATATCTGCCGCTCGCCGATGGCGGAGTATGTGATGCAGGAGCTCGTACGGCGGGCGGGGCTTGCGGGGGAGGTCGAGGTTTGCTCGCGGGCGTGTCGGACCGATGAGATCGGCAGTGACGTCCATGCGGGGACGCGGCGCGTGCTCGAGGCGAAGGGGATTCCCTGCCCGCGGCGGGCGGCGCGTCTCGTGCGGCGGGAAGATTACGATACGTATGATGTCATCGCCGCGATGGACGAGGAGAACATGCGCGATCTCTCGCGCCTCTTCGGCGGCGATCCGGCGCGGAAATGCCGGCTGTTGCTCTCGTTTGCGGGAGAGGACCAGGAGGTCGCGGACCCTTGGTATACCGGCGATTTCGAGAAGACGTATCGGGATGTTGTACGGGGGTGCGAGGCGTTGCTCGCGTTCCTATCAGTTTAGGTGAGGAACGCGTGGGGGCGCTGTTCATGCAGGCGCTGAAGGTTTCTGCTCTTGACAAATACACGCATCCTTTAGGCAAGCAGAAATTGAGTGATAAGAAGGGCGCTGACATTCGGAGATAAGGGAGGAATTATCATGAAGTATGCGTATCCTGCGCTCATGTGAGAATAATCCGATCAAATATGCACGCAAGAAGGCCGGGCTCAATATCAAGAAACGATCCGAACTGCTCGGAGCGCCTTATCGTACCGTGCAGGACTGGAATGCAGGCCGCCGCATGCCGCCAGGGTGGGTGCAGCGCCTCATCGTTGAAAAGATTGAATCCGTGTAGGAGGTCTTGTCATTGCGGACAGAGGAACGACGGCGGCGGTTGCTCGCGCTGCTGCGGGCAGCTGATGGGGCGGTCACGGGCAGTGCGCTCGCCGAGCGGTTCGGCGTGAGCCGGCAGATCATCGTCGGGGATATCAGCATCCTGCGCGCAGAGGGCGCGGAGGTCCTTGCAACGCCGCGCGGGTATCTCGTGCTCCGGCAGAGGCGGAAGCGCGTGATGGCGACGCTTTCCTGCTGCCATCGGGCAGAGGAGATGCAAGACGAGCTCAACATCATGGTGGATGGCGGCGCGCGCGTGCGCGATGTCATCGTCGCCCATCCCGTCTACGGGGAGCTGCGCGCTGATCTCATGCTCGAGAGTCGGCGCGACGTGGCGGCGTTTGTGCGGAAGATGCGCGAGACGGCTGCGCCGCCGCTCTCCTATCTCACGGACGGCGTGCACGTCCATACGATCGAGGCGGAGGAGGCGAGCGCGATCGAGGAGATCCGCGCGGCACTCGAGCGCGCCGGCTTCCTCGTGCCGGACGCCGCGCCCTCGGCGCCGCAGTGAAGGGGGAGGAAGACACGCCGCGGAGGCACAAGGCAGTGCGCCTCCGCGGCGTGTCTTTTTACGTTGCAGGTGCGCTGGGGAGCGTAGACGCGAAAAGGGGAACGTAGTATAATGAAGAAAGCGCTGATGAAATCGCAGGCGCTTTCACAATGCGGCGCCGCCTCACGCGAGGAGCCGCGCCATCTGCGCGCGGCTGTCTCATCATTTCGGAAGTGAATGGAATCTCAGAGCGAAAAGGAGCGTTCCCTTTGGAACAACTGCTACGGGAAATGCACACCTGGATGACGGCGTATATGAAGTCGTTCTACACGGCGGACCAGGAAGTCATGCAGGGCATTCTCATCAAGGAGACACATACGGGCTATGTGACGGCGAACATGGTGGCGCTCGCGCGTCATCTGAGGCTCTCGCCGCACGAGCGGCAGCTCGCGGAGATCATGGGGCTGTTTCACGATGTCGGCAGGTTCCGGCAGTACAGCCTTTACAAGACGTTCAGTGACGCGCAGTCGGAGGACCACGCTGAGCTCGCACTCAAGGTGCTCTCTGAGCTGCCGCTCTTCGCGCGCCTCGCTGACCGCGACCGCGCGCTCGTGCGCTTCGCGATCGGGAATCACAACAAGAAGGCGATCGCGGAGACCGATGACGCGCAGGCACTCATGTTCGCGAAGATGCTGCGCGACGCCGACAAGCTCGATATCTATCGCGTGCTCGCGCCGTATCTCTCGGAGAGCGGTGCCGACCGTGCGCCGAATTTCGTCGCCTCGCTCGCGAGCCAGGCGGTGAGTCCGGCGTTCGTGCAGGCGCTCGTCGAGGGGCGACAGGCGGACTACCGGATGCTCCGCACGCACGGCGACCGCAAGGTCGTGCGTCTGCTCTGGGTCTATGATATCTATTACAGCTGGACGATGCGCGAGATCGTGAAGAAAGGCTACATCGACCGCGTGATCCACGCGCTGCCGCACGGCAGGGAGATGACGCTCGGCTTCCAGAGGCTCAAGTCCTACGTCGTCCGAAAATGTGCGATGGAGGACGTCTGAGCGCTCAGGCATCTATGCCGCGGCCTACGCAGCGCATAAAATAAGAAAATAAAGGGGTTTTTGGCATCATGGCAAATTTCATACAGAATGCGATCGACGAAGATCTGAAGAACGGGAAGTACACGAAAGGTATCCACACGCGTTTTCCACCCGAGCCGAACGGCTATCTGCATGTCGGCCATGCGAAGTCCATCTGCCTGAATTTCGGCCTCGCGGAGGCGAACGGCGGCCTCTGCAACCTGCGCTTCGACGATACGAATCCGACGAAGGAGGACACGGAGTACGTTGACTCCATCCAGGAGGACATCAAGTGGCTCGGCTTCAGCTGGGGCGACCGCAAGTTCTACGCTTCCGACTACTTCGACCAGCTCTACGCGTTCGCGGAGAAGCTCATCGAGAAGGGGCTCGCCTACGTCGATGATCTCTCGGCGGAGGAGATCAAGGCGTATCGCGGCACGCTCACGGAGCCGGGCAAGGAGAGCCCGTACAGGAACCGCAGCGTCGAGGAGAACCTCGACCTCTTTCGCCGCATGAAGGCGGGGGAATTCGCGGACGGCGAGAAGGTGCTGCGCGCGAAGATCGATATGGCTTCGCCGAACATGGTCCTGCGCGACACGGTCATCTACCGCATTGCGCATGTCTCCCATCATCGCACGGGCGACAAGTGGTGCATCTATCCGATGTACGATTTCGCGCATCCGCTCTCCGATGCCATCGAGGGCATCACGCACTCCGTCTGCACGCTTGAGTTCGAGGAGCACCGCCCGTTCTATGACTGGCTGCTCGACGCGCTCGATTTCGATCCGATGACGCGCCCGCGGCAGATCGAGTTCGCGCGGCTCAATCTCACGAATACGGTCACGAGCAAGCGCAAGCTGCGCCAGCTCGTCGAGGAGGGCTACGTGCGCGGCTGGGACGACCCGCGCATGCCGACGATCTCCGGCCTGCGCCGTCGCGGCTACACGCCGGCGGCCATCCGCAATTTCTGCGAGGAGATCGGCGTCGCGAAGGCGAACAGCCTCGTCAACGTCGCGATGCTCGAGCATGCGGTGCGCGAGGACCTCAACGAGCATGCCGACCGCGTGATGGCGGTGCTCCATCCGCTGAAGGTCGTGCTCACGAACTACCCGGAGGATCAGGAGGAGTGGCTGCTCGCGGATAACAATCCGCTGCACGGCGGCCGCCGCTTCGTGCCTTTCTCGCGCGTGCTCTACATCGAGCAGGAGGACTTCATGGAGGAGCCGCCGAAGAAGTTCTTCCGCCTGAAGCCGGGCGGTGAGGTGCGCCTCAAGCACGCCTACATCATCAAGTGCGAGGAGGTCATCAAGGACGCGGCGGGGCGCGTGACGGAGCTCCACTGCACGATCGACCCCGACTCGAAGACGGGCGGCAAGACCGCAAATCGCAAGATCAAGGGCACGATCCACTGGGTCGCCGCGAAGACGGCGCTCGACGCGGAGGTCCGCCTCTACGACTACCTCATCGAGACGGATGAGGACGGCAACGTGCCGAAGGATTTCCTCGGCGCGCTCAACAAGGACTCGCTCGAGGTCATCGACCACGCGTTCGTCGAGCCGTCGCTCCTGCATACGGCGGCGGGCACGCACTACCAGTTTCTGCGCGAGGGCTATTTCGTCGTCGATCCCGACACGACGCCAGAGCACCTCGTGTTCAACCGCGTCGTCGGCCTGCGCGACAGCTGGGCGAAGGCGAAGAAGAAGTAAGGGCAGAGGAGGGAACGATTTGTCGAAGATCCCGAAGAACCTCACGGACAAGGATATGCTCCGCGACTGGGTGGAAGAAGAGACGATGGAGGACAAGTTCCTCCAGGCGGAAAAAGCGGCGGATGCCAGGAGGCGCGCGCAGGCGGGCGTCGAACCACCGGCGGAGCTCGCGCGCGCGGGCTTCACGCCGAAGCTCATGGAAGACCTCGGCAAGGCGCTCACGGAGATGAAGCTCCAGCTCGCCGTGCAGGGCATCACGCAGTTTACGTATCAGGTCAAGAAGGACGGGGCGTCGATCCTCATCACGCCCAAGTATAGGAAGTGACAAGATGAGTACTACGACGATAGCCGTCATCATCTTCGTGGCGGCGTATGCGTTGATTATTTCTGAGAAAGTGCACAGGACCATCGTGGGCATCTTCGGTGCGATGCTCATGATCCTCTTCGGTGTCATCGACCAGCAGACGGCGATCACCCACATCGATTTCAACACGCTGGGTCTGCTCATCGGCATGATGATCATCGTCAATATCACGAGCGAGACGGGGCTTTTTAACTTCCTCGCAATCTGGGCGGCGAAGAAGGTCAAGGCGCGCCCCATCGCACTGCTCGTCGCGCTCTCCGCCATCACGATGGTCTGTTCGGCGCTGCTCGACAACGTCACGACGGTGCTGCTCACGGTGCCGATCACGTTCAGCATTACGTCGCAGCTCAAGGTCGATGTGAAGCCGTACCTCATCTCGCAGATCCTCGCCTCGAACATCGGCGGCACGTCGACGCTCATCGGCGATCCGCCGAACATCATGATCGGCAGCGCCGTTGGACTGAACTTCATGGATTTCGTCGCGAATCTCACGGGCGTCTGCATCCTCATCTTCTTCATCGTCGAGGGCGTGCTCATCGCCATCTACGGCAAGGCGCTCCGGACGCAGCCGGAGCTGCAGGAGAAGGTCATGAGCCTCAACGAGCGGCACCAGATCGCCAATCCCGCGTTGCTCAAGAAATGCCTTTTCGTCATCGCCATCACGATCGCGATGTTCGTGCTGCACGGCACGCTGGGACTCCAGACGGCGACGGCGGCACTCACGGGCGCAGGCCTCCTGCTCCTCATCACGTACACGCGCAACGAGGCGATGATCGCGAAGGTGCTCTCGAAGGTCGAGTGGCTCGCCATCTTCTTTTTCGCGGGCCTCTTCGTGCTCGTCGGCGCGCTCGTCGAGACGGGGGTCATCAAGATGCTCGCCGTTGAGGCGATCAAGCTCACGAACGGCAGCGTCAACGCGACGGCGATGCTCATCCTCTGGATGAGTGCGTTCGCATCGGCGTTCATCGACAACATTCCGTTCGTCGCGACGCTCATCCCGCTCATCAAGGATATGGGACAGCTCGGCCTCACGAACCTCGATCCGATGTGGTGGAGCCTCGCGCTCGGCGCCTGCCTCGGCGGCAACGGCACGCTCATCGGTGCGAGCGCCAACGTCGTCGTCGCTTCGATGGCGGCGCAGCGCGGCAAGCAGATCTCCTTCCTCGGCTTCATGAAGATCGCGTTCCCCGTCATGGTTCTCACGATCGTGATCTCGAGTGTCTACGTATACCTTCGTTACCTCTGATGCAGGGAATCAAATAAAAGAAAGAGAGTGAAACATGGATAGGAATGAAGCACTGGACAATGCGCTGAAGAAGATCGAGAAAGATTTCGGCAAAGGCGCGATCATGCGCCTCGGAGATGCGAAGGCGAACATGAACATCGAGGTCATCTCGACGGGTATCCTGCCACTCGATGTCGCGCTCGGCGTCGGCGGCATCCCGCGCGGACGTATCGTAGAGATCTACGGCCCAGAGTCCTCTGGCAAGACGACTGTCACGCTGCACATGATCGCAGAGGCGCAGAAGAACGGCGGCATCGCGGCGTTCATCGACGCGGAGCACGCGCTTGACCCCATCTACGCGCAGAAGCTCGGCGTCGATATCGACAACCTGCTGATCTCCCAGCCGGACAGCGGCGAGCAGGCGCTCGACATCGTCGACGCGCTCGTCCGGAGCGGCGCCATCGACCTCGTCGTCGTCGACTCCGTCGCGGCACTCGTGCCAAAGGCGGAGATCGAGGGCGAGATGGGCGATAGCCACGTCGGCCTCCACGCGCGTCTCATGAGCCAGGCGATGCGCAAGCTCACTGGCATCATCAGCAAGACGCGCACCGTCGTCGTCTTCATCAACCAGATCCGCGAAAAGGTCGGCGTCATGTTCGGCAGCCCCGAGACGACGACGGGCGGTCGCGCGCTCAAGTTCTACTCCTCCGTGCGTCTCGACGTGCGCAAGATCGACACGCTCAAGCAGGGGCAGGATCTCATCGGCAACCGCACGCGCATCAAGGTCGTGAAGAACAAGGTCGCGCCGCCTTTCAAGCAGGCGGAGTTCGACATCATGTACGGAGAGGGCGTCTCGAAACTCTCGAGCGTCCTCGACATGGGCGTCGAGCTTGAGATCGTCGACAAGAGCGGCGCCTGGTTCTCCTACGATGGCAACCGCCTCGGACAGGGAAAGGAAAACGCGAAGCAGTCCCTCAAGGATCACCCGGAGATCGCCGAGGAGATCGAGAGCAAGATCCGCGCAAAGCTCATCGAGAATCAGAAGGCCGCAGAGGCGGAGGAAGCTGCTGCAGCGCAGGCGCCAGTGAAGGGGGCGGCAGAGAAGGACGCAGCGCACGATGCGTGAGATAGCGCCCGCGGAAGAGACGCAGGCGGGCGGCGGGCGCCGCCGCCCGAAGAAGACGGCGCTCATGTACGCCGTCGACCTCCTCGCGCGGCAGGAGCAGAGCAGTGCGAAGCTGCGGGAGAAGCTCCGGCGCAAGGGCTACGAAGAGGAGGAGACCGAGGCGGCGATCGCGCGCCTCATCGAGAAGCACTATCTGAATGACGCAGACGCTTGTGCGCGTCAGTTCGCCTTTCTCTACGAGGAGAGCCGCAGCTCCGTGCGCCAGATCACACTGAAGCTCCTGCAGCGGGGCTTTTCGAGTGACCTCGTGAAGAGCTGCATCCCGGAAGATACCTATGAAAGAGAGAAAGAGGTGGCACATCGCGTGCTCGCGCTGAAGTTCAAGCCGTCAGCCGATCCGCGCAAGATGATGGCCAGCCTCTACCAAAAGGGATTCGAGAGTTCCGTCTGCCGCGCCGCCGTCGAAGACTACGCGCAGGCAGACGATTGACCACCCAAGGGGGGAATCGCATGGCCATGTACCAACTCACGAGCGCCGACTTCACGCTGGAGAACATCCGTCGGGTCTTCTTCTGCGTGGATGGGCGCCTCAATCGCAAGCGCTACATCGAGCGCTTCATCACCGTCTCTATCGTCTGCCTCGTCCTCGCGCTCGCCGTCTACTACCTCGCGTATTTCGCGACCGGTGGGGACGTGCGGCTTGCGAGCGGCGTCACAGTCTCGGTCTCCGTCCTCGAGACCGTCTCCGTCTACACGCTCGTCCAGCGTCGGCTGCACGACCTCGGCTACGGCAGACCCGTAGCGCTCGTCTATCTCGTCTACGGGCTGGGGCAGAGCGTCGCCGGCTTCTTCCTTGAAGGGCTCGCGCCGGACAGCTTCCCCGTGTTCGCCTACGAAGTCCTCACGTTCGCCGCGATGGTCTTCCAACTCTGCCTCATGGGGCTCCGTGGCGTGCGCGGCGACAATCGCTATGGTGCCGACCCGCTCGGGCAGCCGTCTGCCTGAGCCGTTTCGCGTCTCATCCATGGCATCAAGTACCTGCTCGATGTTCCTCTTTTCCGGGGACATCGGGCAGGTATTTTTGTTTGTATAATTCGATATTATTACTGTATATTTTTGCAAAAAAATATAAATTTTTGTAGAAAACAGGAAGGAAATCTCCGGACCCTGTAGAAATATATAAGCAAAAGAAAGATGCAGAGACGTTTTTCAGGAGAAAGAGGTTCATCAGCCATCCGGTCCCGTGAGACCATCAGGAAGGATCAGGAGAGTTCCTGCGCAGTTCATGATTTTTTGTAATTGACAGAAAAATCACAAGAGCGAAAAGGAATTCCTGATGTTTTTGTAACAGAGTTTGCATGACTTTGATAGAATTTGCTTATTCTGTATCACAAATGTATAGGAACGGCGGATTATCTGCTATGATAGGGAAGTAGCGGCTGTCGCCGTTGTAAAGGTGTAAGAAATGGTGCGATGGCATCGTTTTGCGGACCATGGGGGGAATAGCTATGAGAAAGACAGAGTGTTTGGCGATGATTTTGGCAGGCGGTCAGGGAAGCCGTCTCGGGGCGCTGACGAAGAATATCGCAAAGCCGGCGGTCCCGTTCGGCGGGAAGTATCGGATCATTGATTTCCCGCTCAGCAACTGCGCGAATTCCGGCATCGACAAGGTCGGCGTGCTCACGCAGTACCGTCCACTCGAGCTGCACAACTATCTGGCGTCGGGGAGCTCGTGGGATCTCGACACGAAGGACGGGGGCATCTTCATCCTGCCGCCGTACGCGCGCGACAAGGGCGCGGACTGGTATCGCGGCACGGCGGATGCGATCTACCAGAACCTCAACTTCATCGACCTCGCCGATCCAGAGTACGTGCTCATCCTCTCGGGCGATCACATCTACACGATGGACTACTCGTGGATGCTCGAGTCGCACAAGAAGAACAAGGCGGAGGCGACGATCGGCGTCATCGAAGTCCCCTGGGAAGAGGCGCCGCGCTTCGGTATCATGAATACGGCGAAGGACGGCCGTATCGAGGAGTTCGAGGAGAAGCCGGCGAAGCCGAAGAGCAATCTCGCCTCGATGGGCATCTACATCTTCAACAAGGCGTTCCTCGAGAAGTACCTCATCGAGGATGCGAAGGATGAGACGTCGAGCCATGATTTCGGCAAGAACATCATCCCGAAGATGCTCGCAGACAAGGCGCGCCTCTACTCCTACGCGTTCGAGGGCTACTGGAAGGACGTCGGCACCATCGAGAGCCTCTGGCAGGCGAATATGGACCTCTTGCAGGACGAGCCGCCGTTCGACCTCAACGGCGAGTGGAAGATCTATTCGTCGAACGCCTCGATGCCGCCGCACTATGTTGGCCCGAACGCGAAGATCAAGAACTCGATGGTCAGCGAGGGCTCGATGATCCTCGGCGAGGTCGAGAACTCCGTGATCTTCCCCGGCGTGCGCATCAGCAAGGGCGCGAAGGTGACGAACTCGGTCATCATGCCGTATACGACCGTCGCGGAAAACGCCGTCGTCGACTACGCGATCGTCGCGCAGAGCTGTGAAATCGCAGCGGACGCGCGCGTGGAGGGCGCGAAAGGCGCCATCACGGTCGTCGCGGAAGGCGAGTCCGTGCTGCCGGAGGCGGGCTCCAAGCAGGCAGGCTGACCTGCGTCCGAGCCAACGAGCGTTCTAAGTGGGGTGACTACAGTGAAAACAGTCATGGGAATTGTCGATCTTCAGGAGAAGAAAGGGCTGATCCGCGAGCTGGCGGATCAAAGGGCCGTCGAGTCGATTCCTTTCGCGGGGCGTTACCGCCTCATCGATTTCGCGTTATCGAGCATGGTGAATTCCGGCGTCCGCAATGTCGGCATCATGCTGCCGGACGAGCCGCGCTCCGTGCTCGACCACCTGCGTTCCGGCAAGGACTGGGATCTCGCCCGCCGTCATGAGGGGCTCTTTTACCTCCCGTATGCCAAGGGAGACGATGACCAGCGCCGGGGCGATCTCAAGAATTTCTACCACAACCTCGACTACATCGAGCACAGCAAGGAGCGCTACGTGCTGCTCGCGCGCGGCAGCTTCGTCTACAATATGGATTTCAATCCCATCCTGCGTTTCCACCAGAATACGGGCGCGGATATCACGATGGTCTACCATACTGCAGCGGAGGAGTCCATCGGTAAGAACGTCGTGCTCGAGACGGCGGACAACGGGCTCGTCGAGGACATCTCGGAGAAGCCCGTCGTCTATGACGGCTCGAAGGTGTCGCTCTCGATCTACCTCATGGAGAAGAAGGTCTTCGTCGAGATGGTGCGCTACACGTACGAGCACGGCGGGCAGGACCTCCTCATGGACGGCATCATCCGCCGCGCGAACGAGTACACGATCTACGCCTGCGAGCACGACGGCTACGTCGCGCACATCGATTCGACGGCGGCGTACTACAAGGCGAACATGGACATCCTGCAGCCTGAGGTCTGGGAGGAGCTCTTCATGGGCGAGCACTCCATCTCTACGAAGGTCAAGGATGAGGTCCCCGTGCAGTACAAGGAGACGGCGGACGTGAAGAACTCGCTCGTCGCAAACGGCTGCATCATCCGCGGCGAGGTGGAAAACAGCATCCTGTTTCGCGGCGTGACCGTCGGCAAGGATGTCAAGATCAAGAACTCCATCATCATGCAGAAGAGCGACATCCAGGACGGCTCCCTCGTCGAGAATGTAATTTGTGACAAAAATGTTACCATCTCGAAGGACAAATGGCTCAAGGGAGCACCGAATTACCCTTTGATTGTGACGAAAAACGTGGTAATCTAAGGACAAGGGCCGCCGGAGGCAAGGCTTCTGGCGGCTTTCAATGTTTCTAGGGAAAATCGCAATTGGGGAGTGTTTCATTTGGCAAGGGAGAAAAGGGAAATCCGCAAGGACAAAGAGTACGAGACGCTCAAGGAGTCGCTTCGCCGCCGGTTCATCAACTCCGCGCATGTGATGTGGGGCCGTGAGATCAACGAGCTGACGAAGAATGAGGTCTATCAGACCGTTGCCGCGACGGCGAAGCAGTTCATCACGGAGAATTGGATCAAGACGAACAGCGCTTACATGGAACGCCAGGAGAAGCAGATTTACTATTTCTCCATCGAGTTTCTGCTCGGCCGCCTGCTCAAGTCGAACCTCATGAACCTCGGCATCCAGGACGCGGTCGAAGAGGTCCTCGAAGGGCTGAAGATCGACCTCGCCGAGACGTACGAGGAGGAGCCGGACGCCGGCCTCGGCAACGGCGGCCTCGGCAGGCTCGCGGCGTGCTTCATCGACTCGATGGCGGCGCATCGTCTGCCTGGCCACGGCTGCAGTATCCGCTATCAGTACGGCCTCTTTGAGCAGAAGATCGTTGACGGCAACCAGGTCGAGATCCCCGACAACTGGCTCAAGAACGGCTTCGCCTGGGAGTACCGCAAGCCGGATAAGGCGATCGATGTCAAGTTCAACGGCAATGCCTATATGAAGAAGCTCGAGGACGGCTCGCTGCAGCTCGTCTACGAGAACCCGCTGACGGTCATGGCGGTGCCGTACGACGTGCCGATCGTCGGCTACCACAACCATACGGTCAACACGCTGCGTCTCTGGAACGCGGAGGTCAACCGCGACTTCTCCGACTACGGCATGCTCACGCAGGAGCAGCGCCGCCAGAAGAACGAATACCGCGAGTTCGTCGAGTCCATCACGCAGTACCTCTACCCGGATGACAGCACGTACGACGGCCGCCGCATGCGCCTCATCCAGGAGTATTTCTTCGTCTCTGCCGGCGTGCAGAGCATCGTGCGCCATTTCAAGAAGACGGGCATGAACCTGCACGACTTCGCGAAGAAAATCGCCATCCACATCAACGACACGCATCCCGCGCTCTGTGTCGCGGAGCTCATGCGCATCCTCGTCGATGAGGAGGGCTTCGAGTGGAACGAGGCGTGGGCGATCACGAAGAACACGATGGCGTACACGAACCACACGATCATGCCGGAGGCGCTCGAGAAGTGGCCGATCGACATGTTCAAGACGCTCCTGCCGCGCATCTACATGATCATCGACGAGATCAACCGCCGCTGGCTCCTCGACGTGCGCGCACGCTACCCTGAGAACGAGGACAAGGTGCATGCGCTCTCCATCATCCAGGACGGCATGGTGCACATGGCGCGCCTCGCGATCGTCGGCAGCCACAGCGTCAACGGCGTCGCGAAGATCCACACGGATATCCTCAAGTCGACGACGTTGCACGACTTCTACGAGTACAACCCGCGGCTCTTCAACAACAAGACGAACGGCATCACGCACCGCCGCTGGCTCATGGGCGCAAATCCTGAGCTCGCGACGCTCATCGACAGGACGATCGGCAGCCGCCGCTGGCACCGCCATCCCGAGCAGATGGACCTCCTCAATGATTTCGTGGAGAATAAGCCGTTCCTCACGGAGCTCGAGAAGATCAAGAAGATCAGGAAGACGGCGCTCGCGGCGTACGTCGAGAAGCACAACGGCATCACGGTCGATCCGGAGACGATCTTCGACATCCAGGTCAAGCGCATCCACTCGTACAAGCGCCAGCTCATGAACATCCTGCACATCATGTACCAGTACCACCGCCTCAAGACGGACCCGGAGTACACGATGCTGCCGACGACGTACTTCTTCGGCGGAAAGGCGGCGCCTGGCTACTTCATCGCCAAGGAGACGATCCGCCTCATCAACGCCGTCGCGGAAAAGGTCAACGCCGATCCCGAGACGAACGCGAATCTCAAGGTCGTATTCATCGAGAACTTCGGCGTCTCCATCGGCGAGCTCGTCTATCCGGCGGCGGATGTCTCCGAGCAGATCTCCACGGCGTCGAAGGAAGCGTCGGGCACGGGCAACATGAAGTTCATGATGAACGGCGCCATCACGCTCGGCACGCTCGACGGCGCGAACGTCGAGATCCGCGACGCCGTCGGCGGCGATGAGAACTGCGTCATCTTTGGCCTCAAGGCGGAAGAGGTGCTCAATTACTACGCGACGGGCACGTACTCTGCCTGGGATATCTACAACACGGACGAGGACGTGCATCGCATCGTCGACCAGCTCGTCGATGGGACGTACGGGAACTTCCACTCGCTCTTCGACTACCTCGTCCATCAGAACGATGAGTTCTTCATCCTGAAGGACTTCCGTGCGTACGCGGAGGCGCATGCGGAGGTGTACCGCCGCTATCAGGACCGCTACCACTGGCTGCGGAGCGCGGCGATCAACATCGCCAATTCCGGCGGGTTCTCCTCCGATCGCACGATCGAGGAGTACGCGAGCGAGATCTGGCAGGTCAAGCCCGTCATGATCGGCTGACACGGGGAAATTTGTTGCATTTGAATGGAGGAAGATGGCTCCGAGGTGGGGAATGGAGCCACAGAGGGGGGTCCTTATGAAGACATCAGAATTAAGTGAGTTCGACCTGTACCTGTTCCATCAGGGGACGAACTATCATGCCTATGAGATGCTCGGCGCGCATTTCCTGACGCAGGACGGGAAGGATGGCGTCCGGTTCGCGGTCTGGGCGCCGCACGCGAAGTCCGTGAGCGTCGTCGGCGATTTCAACGAATGGGACACGCGCCGCCACCCGATGCAGCGCATCGGCGACGGCGAGATTTGGGAGGTCTTCATCGAGGGACTACAGGAGGGCGATATCTACAAGTACGCCATCGAGCCGCAGTGGGGCGGTCCGCACATCATGAAGGCGGACCCCTACGGGTTCTACGCGGAGAAGAAGCCGAACACGGCGTCGCGCCTCTACGACCTCAGCCACTACGCCTGGCAGGACGACGACTGGCAGGAGCGGAAGAAGAGGGAGTCCAGCTACGAGCGCCCGATGCTCACCTATGAGGTGCACGCGGGCTCGTGGCGGCGGACGCTCGACGGCGAGTACCTCTCCTACCGCGACCTCGCGGACCAGCTCATCGACTACGTCAAGAAGATGAACTACACGCACATCGAGTTCATGCCGCTCTGCGAGCATCCCTTTGACGGCTCCTGGGGCTATCAGATCACGGGCTACTATGCCGTGACGAGCCGCTATGGCACGCCGGATGATTTCCGTTACCTCGTCGACAAGGCGCACGCGGCGGGCATCGGCGTCATCATGGACTGGGTGCCGGGCCATTTCTGCAAGGACGAGCAGGGACTGCGCCACTTCGACGGCATGACGCTCTACGAGTCCGACAACGAACAGCGCGCGGAAAACTGGGAATGGGGCACGACGAATTTCGACTACGGCCGCACGGAGGTGCAGAGCTTCCTTATCTCGAACGCGATCTTCTGGTTCGAGGAGTTCCACATCGACGGCCTGCGCATCGACGCCGTGGCGAACATGCTCTACCTCAACTACGGCCGCAAGGACGGCGAATGGACGCCGAACAAGTACGGTGAGACGGGCAATCTCGAGGCGATGGACTTCATCAAAAAGCTCAACGAGACCGTGTTCAAGTACCATCCGCAGGCGCTCATGATCGCGGAGGAGTCGACGGCGTGGCCGCTGATTTCGCGTCCCGTCTACATGGGGGGCATGGGCTTCAACTACAAGTGGAACATGGGCTGGATGAACGATATGCTCAAGTACATGAGCCTTGATCCCATCTACCGCAAGTGGAACCACGACAAGGTTACGTTCTCCTTCATGTACGCATTCAGCGAGAACTTCGTGCTGCCGCTCTCGCATGACGAGGTCGTGCACGGCAAGTGTTCGCTCATCAGCAAGATGCCGGGCGACTACTGGCAGAAATTCGCGAACCTGCGCGCCTTCTTCGGCTACTGGATGGCGCATCCTGGCAAGAAGCTGCTCTTCATGGGCGGCGAGTTCGGGCAGTTCATCGAGTGGAAATACGACGACAGTCTCGACTGGCACCTCGTGCAGAAGTATCCGATGCACATGAAGATGCTCGAGTACAGCCGCGCGCTCAATCGGTTCTACTGCGAGAACAAGGCGTTCTGGCAGGTCGATTTCGACTGGAACGGCTTCCAGTGGATCGACCCGGACGACAACGAGAACAGCGTCGTCTCGTTCATCCGCAAGGCGGAGGATGACGACGACTTTCTCGTCGTCATCTGCAACTTCACGCCGGAGGTGCGCCACGGCTATCGCCTCGGCGTGCCGAAGAAGGGCGTCTACTACGAAGTGTTCAACAGCGACGAGGAGGCGTATGGCGGCAGCGGCGTGAAGAACGGCGACCTCGCCAGCGAGGACGTGACGTGGCACAGCCGCGCGCAGTCCATCGTGCTCACGGTGCCGCCGCTCGCGACCGTCTACCTGCGTCTGCGCGGGGCGGCGGCAGCGGGGCGCAAGGCTCCTGCTGAGGAATCCCAGACCGTGACGGCGAAGGGCGAGACCAGCGAGGGAGAGGCGGCGCCCGCGGCGGCCGCTGCCGCGACGCCGAAGCGCCGCACGGCGGCGAAGCGGACGACGCGCGCGAAGAGCGCCGCGGGGACTGCGGGCGCGAAGCGCACCAGCGGCACGAGAAGCACCAAGAGTGCTAAGAGCACTAAGAGCGCGAGGAGCACAAAAAGCACAAAAAGCACCAAGACCACCAAGAGCGCGGAACCTGCCGCTGCTGCCAGGCCCGCTGCGAAGCGGACGGCGCACACCAAGGCTGCGTCCGAGGAGAAGGACGCAGGCGCGGCAGTGAAGACGCCCACGCGCAGGAAGACGGCTGCTTCTGGGGAAAAGGCAGCCAAGGCGCCGAGGAAGCGCACGCGCACAAGCGCAAGGGAAACAGGGGAAACAGAGGGAACCGTCCGCAAGCGCACGACGCGGCGGAAAGTGGCCGAGCAGGCCGCGAATGAGTGAGGAGGATGTGTGTGATGAAGATTCTATACGTAGCAGCTGAGGCCGTACCATTTGCGAAGACAGGAGGTCTCGCCGACGTGGCTGGCTCCCTGCCGAAGGCGCTCGAGGCTGACGGCGTGGATGTCCGGGTCATCATGCCGAAATACGGCAAGATCCCCCAGGAGTATAGGAACGCGATGCAGCATGTCTACGATGGCACGCTGCCCGTGGCGTGGCGTGAGAAATACGTCGGCCTCGATGCGTACAAGCTCGGCGATGTGACGTACTACTTCGTCGACAACGAGGAGTATTTCGACCGCGAGGGCTTCTACGGCTACGGGGACGATGCGGAGCGGTTCTCCTTCTTCAGCCGCGCCGTGCTGAACCTGCTGCCCGTCCTCGACTTCTGGCCCGACGTCATCCATACGAACGATTGGCACGCCGGCCTCGTGAACGTGTTCCTGAAACTCGAGCACATGGGGGACGAGCGCTATGAGAAGATCAAGACCGTCTACACCATCCACAACCTCAAGTATCAGGGCATCTTCCCGAAGGACGTCATGACGGACGTGCTCGGCCTCGACTGGAAGTACTTCAACAACGGCGACCTCGAGTTCTTCGATGCCGTGAACTTCATGAAGGGCGGCATCATCTACGCGGACGCCGTCACGACCGTCTCGAAGACGTACGCGCAGGAGATCCAGTATCCCTATTTCGGCGAGCACCTCGACGGTCTCCTGCGGAGCCGCGCGGACGACCTCTCTGGCATCGTGAACGGCATCGACTACGATGTCTACAATCCCCGTACGGACAAGAACCTCTTCGAGACGTATGATGAGGACAGCCTCGATCGCAAGCTCGATAACAAGACGGAACTGCAGAAGGCGCTCGGCCTTCCCGTCCGCCGCAATGTGCCGCTCGTCGCCATCGTCTCGCGCCTCGTCGAGCCGAAGGGCATGGACCTCGTCGTGCGCATGATGGATGAGATCCTCCAGCATGAGGACATCCAGCTCGTGGTGCTCGGCACGGGCGAGAAGCGTTACGAGGACTGGTTCAAGGGGCTCGCCTGGCGCTATCCGAAGAAAGTCTCGGCGAACATCTATTTCTCCAACCAGCTCGCGCAGCGCATCTACGCTGCTGCCGATATCTTCCTCATGCCGTCGAACTACGAGCCGTGCGGCATCGGCCAGCTCATCGCGCTGCGCTACGGGACGATCCCCGTCGTGCGTCAGACGGGCGGACTGAAGGACACGGTCACGCAGTACAACAAATACACGCAGGAAGGCAACGGCTTCGTCTTCGAGAACTACAACGCGCATGAGATGATGTACGCGCTGAAGCGCGCGCTGAGCTTCTACGGCAACTACGAGATCTGGCACAAGATCCAGCTCAACGCCGTGCGGGCTGATTTCAGCTGGAAGCGTTCGGCGAAGGAATACGAGGCACTCTATGAGAAACTGACCGCGAAGTAAGTCAAGCCAGGTCAGCAAGCCCGGCACGTTGGTGCCGGGCTTGTTTTAGAGATATAGGAGAGATACAGGATTGGGAGAACGATACAGGATGTGTATCTCGATACGAGGGAGGACGCTATGATTGAACGTGGACAGGTGGAACACGATTCCCAGAATATCTACTACCGTTCCACCATCGGGGCGGTAGAGGCGGGCAGTATCCTAGAGCTCGGACTGCGGCTCAAGACGCGGGAGGAGATCCGCCAGGTGCTCTTGCGCGTCTGGCAGGAGGGCAAAGGCGAGAAGCTCTATCCGCTCGCGACGGACGCCGATGCCGAGGCGGAGGAGAAATTCTACAAGACGAAGGTCCCCATGCCGGAGACGGGCTGTCTGCTCTGGTATTATTTCATCATCGTGACGTCGATGGGCACGCAGTTCTACGGGAACAACGCGGAGCAGCTCGGCGGCGAGGGCGCGCTCTCCGAGCAGGCGCCACCGTCGTTCCAGATCACCGTCTACGACAAGGGCGCGAAGACGCCGGACTGGTTCAAGCACGCTGTCATGTACCAGATCTTCCCCGATAGGTTCTGCCGCGTCGGCGACAAGCTCATCGAGAAGCGCGGTGCCGTCTACCATGCGTCGTGGCAGGACGATCCCTGCTACTACAAGGACCCCGACACGAAGGAGATCGTCGCCTACGACTTCTTCGGCGGGAACCTGCGCGGTATCGAGTCGAAGCTCCCGTACCTCAGGGAGCTCGGCATCGACACCATCTATCTCAACCCCGTATTCGAGTCGGAGAGCAACCATCACTACGATACGGGCGACTACCTGAAGATCGACCCGATCCTCGGCACGAACGAGGAGTTCCGCCACCTCGTCGCCGAGGCGAAAAAGCTGGGCATGCACATCCTGCTCGACGGCGTGTTCAGCCATACGGGCAGCAACAGCCGCTATTTCAACCGGCAGGGACAGTACGACACGATCGGCGCCTATCAGTCGAAGGAGTCGCAGTACTACGAGTGGTACAATTTCCGCAATTTCCCGAATGACTACGAGTGCTGGTGGAACTTCAATACGCTCCCCGATGTCACGGAGACGACGCCCTCCTACATGGACTTCATCATCCACGATGAGGACAGCGTGCTCCATCACTGGATGCGCGAGGGGATCAGCGGCTGGCGCCTCGACGTCATCGACGAGCTGCCCGCGGCGTTCTCGCAGGCGTTCTACAAGGAGCTCAAGAAGACGGATCCCGACGCCGTGATGATCGGCGAGGTCTGGGAGGACGCCTCGCACAAGGTCGCCTACGGGCAGCAGCGCGAGTACCTCTGCGGTCACGAGATGGACTCCGCGATGAACTATCCCCTCCGGAAGCACCTCTTCGACTTCCTCATGGGCTACATCGACGGACGCCTTGCGATGCGCCGCATGGAGAGCCTGCGCGAGAACTATCCGAAGGAAAACTTCTACGCGATGATGAACCTCATCGGCAGCCACGACGTCGTGCGCGCGCTCACGTTCCTCGGCGAGGCGCCGTTCTACGACGGCATGCCCGCCGTCGAGCAGTCGCGCTACCAGATGGACGACGACCATTACAACCTCGGCATGGCGCGCCTCCTCATGGCGGCGCTCTTCCAGATGACGTATCCGGGCGTCCCCTCCGTCTACTACGGCGACGAGATCGCAATGCAGGGCTTCAAAGACCCGTACAACCGTCGCCCGTACCCGTGGGGGCACGGAGATACGTACGTGCAGTCGAAGTTCCGCCGCTATATCAAGGAGCGCAACGAGCACACGGCGCTGCAGACGGGCGAGCTCCTGCCGCTCTACGGCGACGGCGACCTGCTCGCGTTCGCGCGGCTCATCCGTGGCGGACGCGATGTCTTCGGCGCGAAGGCGGAGAGCGATACCTACATCGCCATCTTCAATCGTCACCGCAGCGAGGAGCAGACCGTCACGCTCGACGTCGGCGACTTCGCGGAGGGCGTCTTCGTCGACGCGTTCCACCCCGAGCGCCGCTACGACGTCGTGCGCGGCAAGCTCACCGTGCCCGTAAAGCCGCTGCACGGCCTACTGCTGCACGAGCAGGCGGCGCCGCAGCAGTACGAGCGCGCGGCGGGCGTCCTCTTGCATCCAACGTCCCTGCCGACGAAGTACGGCATCGGTGACCTCGGCAAGGCCGCCTACGCGTTCGTCGATTTCCTCGCCGCCGCCGGGCAGAAGGTCTGGCAGATCCTGCCGCTCGGGCCCGTCGATTTCGGCTACTCGCCGTACCAGTCCCCCTCGGCGTTCGCGGGCAACCCCATGCTCATCGACCTCGAGGCGCTCATCGAACGCGGCTGGCTGCAGCCTGGCGAGTGCAAGGTGCTCTACCAGGGCGGCAACTCGTTCATCGACTTCACGCGCGTCTGGACATTCAAGCACAAATGCCTGAAGAAATCGTACGCGCGCTTCATCAAGGCGGGCGGCGAGCAGCTTCCGGAGTACCAGGAGTTCTGCGCGCGCGAAGCCGCCTGGCTCGATGACTACGCGCTCTTCGTTGCAGCAAAGAACGACTACAAGCACGAGGAATGGACGAAATGGCCGGAGCCCGTCAAGCGCCGCGAGCCAAAAGCGCTCGAGGCACTCGCAGCACGCCTCGCGGAGCACGTCGGCTTCGTCAAGTACATGCAGTTCCTCTTCGATGTGCAGTGGAGCCGCCTGCACGCCTATGCGAAAAAGCAGGGCGTGAAGATCCTCGGCGACATGCCGATCTTCCTCTCGCAGGACAGCGCGGACGTCTGGGCGCATCAGTCGCTCTTCAACCTCAACGAGGACGGCACGCCGAAGACCGTCGCGGGTGTCCCGCCCGATTACTTCAGCGCGACGGGACAGCTCTGGGGCAACCCGCAGTACGACTGGCAGGCGATGAAGGACGAGGGCTACGCCTGGTGGATCGCCAGGTTCCGCAAGCTCTTTTCGCTCGTCGACGTCGTGCGCATCGACCATTTCCGCGGCTTCGAGGCCTTTTGGGAGATCGACGGCAAGGCGAAGACGGCGGTCAATGGCCGCTGGGTCAAGGGACCGGGGAAACCCTTCTTCGACGCCGTGAAGGCGGAGCTCGGCGACCTGCCCATCGTCGCGGAGGATCTTGGCATCATCACGGACGAGGTCGAAAAGTTGCGCGACGACTGCGGCTTCCCGGGCATGAAGGTCCTGCATTTCACGCTCTACCTCAACGAGAAAGGCCGCCTCGGCTTCGTGGCGCCGGAGAACAGCATCGTCTACACGGGCACGCACGACAACAACACGACGGTTGGCTGGTTCACGAAGGACATCGACGCGCCGACGCAGGCGGCGGTCGCCCAGCTCATCGGCGCGGACAAGGAGAACCCGCAGGACGTCACGCGGGGGCTCATCCGCTTCGCCTACGCCTCGCGCGCGCGCCTCGCCATCGTACCCATGCAGGACCTGCTCGGCCTCGACAGCCGCGCCCGCATGAACACGCCCGGCACCATCGGCCTCAACTGGAAATGGTGTCTGAAGCCCGACTACCTCCTCGCCCTCGATGCGAAAGCGCTGCGGGCGCTCGCGGAGGAGTACGGACGCGCGTGAGTTCTGGGAAAATGGATATGGGGAAGGCTTCTTCCCAGCACAGCATGCCGGAGGCGGCATGCTGTTTTTTATGACTCTTTCCTTTTTCCAGATTCTATGATACGATAAAATCATATCTAGGGAGGAGACAAGACGCATGAGCGAGTATACATTTGTCGTTGAGAAGCCGTGCCCTGTCTGCGGCGAGATGACGCGCGTCATCAAGTTGAAGTCGCGGATCATCGCGGAGAAGACGGACGAGGATTTCTGCGTCCACTACAAGGGGATCAACCCGTATTTCTATCATATCTGGTTCTGTGAGCACTGCGGTTTTGCGGCGGATGAGAAGCATTTCCTCACGCCGTTGCCTGCGCGCCACAAGAAGAAGATCCAGGAGTTCCTGAGCGGGCGGCAGATCGCGCTCGAGTTCACGCCGGAGCGCGGCGTGCCTGAGGCGGTGGCGTCCTACAAGCTCGCGCTTTTTTACGCGGAGCTCATCGACGCATCGCTCGCGCACCGGGCGGGACTCTACCTGCATCTCGGCTGGGTGTACCGCGCCGCCGGCGATGAGGCGAACGAGCATGAGGCGCTCGAGCGTGCGGCGGAGCTCTACGACCAGTCCATCATGAAGGAGCACTATCCGCAGGGCACCATGACGGACAACATGGTCGTTTACCTCATCGGGGCGATCTACTATCGGCTTGGCAACATGGAGAAGGCGACGCAATATCTCTCGCGGATCATCGGCGACCAGAACATGCGCACGATGGAGCCGAAGGTCTTCGACCGCGCGCGCGACCTCTGGCAGGACATCCGCGAGCGGAAAGGCGCGGCGGACGCGCCGCAGGCGTGAGCGGGAGGCGACACTATGGATATGCCGGCAAACTGGCAGCAGGCGATCGCAAGCATCGACGTCGCGAAGGTGGAGCAGGCAGTCGCTGACTACGGCCCTGCGCTGCAGGTCGTGCGCGATACCTGGGACAAGGAGACGCTCACGGAGATCGCAGACGGCAAGCTCTTCGTCTCGGATGAGATGATGAACGATGCCATCGCGAAATCGATCGCGGACGCGGGGGACGCGGCGCCCGTCAAGGGACTCACGCTCCAGTCCCTCGCCAGCGGCCGTCTGAAGGTCACGGCGGATACGCGCAAAGTCGGCCCCGTGGAGCTCACGGGCACCATCGAGGACTTCGTGCACGACGGGGATACATCGTATATGAAATTCCGCGTGCGGGAGAAGAACATCCCGCAGCACGGGCTCATGAGCTGGGTCTTCTCGCGCATCTCGCTCTCGATGGCGGAGCGCATGGTCGGGCACCTCGACATGCCAGAGAACCTGCCCGTGAAGATCAAGGGCAACACGCTGCTCGTCGACTACAGTGGCGTGCTTGCGGCGTCGCGCTTTGGTCAGACGGAGGTGCGCGGCCATCGCCTGCTCGACATGGTCGAGATCAAAAGCGCGACGCCGAAGGAGGGAGGCATCCTCTTTGAGACGCGTCTCCACGTGCCGGACGATGTGAAGGACGCGCTGCTCTCGATCGTAAAGTCTTCTTCCTGAAGACTTTGCCCGCGCGCGTCCGTTGGTGAGAACGATGAAACGAGGAGGGATTTCCCATGAAACGATGGATCGCGGTGGTCGGCGTCGTCCTCTGCACGTGCCTGCTCTCCCTGCCGACGGCAGGTGCGCGCCACAAGGAAAAGGGGCCGGACAAGATTATCTTCATTCCGCACGACAACCGGCCGATCTCGGACAAGCAGACGGCGGCGGTTGTAGAGAAGCTCGGCTACGATGTCGTCGTGCCGCCGGAGAATCTGCTCGGGAATCGCCAGGACCTCGGTCATCCCGACGAGCTTTGGCAGTGGCTTGATACGCATGCTGAGGATGCGCGGGCGGCGGTCATCTCGTCGGATTCCCTGCTCTACGGCAGCCTCGTCGGCTCGCGCAAGCACGAGTACACGGAGGAGCAGATCCTAGAGCGCGCCGACCGGTTCACAGCGTTCCGCAAGAGCCATCCGAAGATGCAGCTCTACGTCTTCGGCTCCATCATGCGCACGCCGCGCACGGGGGAGGCGTCCGGCCATGAGGAGCCGGGCTACTACCGGAACTACGGCGCGGATATCTTCCGCTACACCGTGCTCAAGGACAAGGCGGAGGTCGAGGGACTCACGCGCCGCGAGAAGAAGGAGGCCGCGTTCCTCGAGAAGCTCATCCCGCAGAAGTCCCTCGACGACTGGATGGGGCGCCGCGCGAAGAACTTCGACGCGAACAAGCGCCTCATCGATCTCACGCGTGCGAACGATTTCAACTACTTCGTGCTAGGGCGCGATGACAATGCGCCCTACTCGCAGACGCACCTCGAGAGCCGCCATCTCGCCGACTACGGCAAGGATCTCGGCAAGACGCGCTACCAGTCCATGGCGGGCATCGATGAGATCGGCATGCTGCTTTTGACGCGCGCCGTCAACGACATCGAGCGGCAGGTGCCCTTCGTCTATGTCCGCTACAACTGGGGCCGCGGCGGGAACACCGTGCCGTCGTACTCCGACGAGCCCATCAGCGACTCCATCGCCGATGCCATCGCCGCGGCGGGCGGCATGGCCGTCTCCTCGCCGGCAAAGGCCGACCTCGTGCTCGCGGTCAACACGAACCCGAACGGCAGGACGTACGAGGCGAACGACCGCGCCAATGACGGTACGGCGCGCGAGGGCACGAAGTACATGGCGAGCATCGTCGAGGACTACGTGCAGGCGGGCTATCCCGTCGGCGTCGCCGACATCGCTTACGCCAACGGCGCAGACAACGCGCTCATGGAGGAGCTCAAGGCGCGCGGCCTGCTCTTCAAGCTCCGCGCCTACGGCGGCTGGAACACAGCGACGAACAGCACGGGCTTTCTCATCGGCGAGGGCATGCTCACAGGGCGCATGAAGGATGACGCCGTCGACGACCTGCTGCTCACGCGCTACCTCGACGACTGGGGCTATCAGGCGAATGTGCGCGGCATCCTCGCGCGCCAGCTCACGTGGCTGCGCGGCGACGGTGTCTACGGCAGCCTCGACGGCAAGCGCGAGGCGGTGGAGAACCGCGCGAGCCGCTTCATGGCGCGCTTCGCTGAGGACAACCTGCCGCCGCTCCCGGGGCTCGCTGACCTCACGGTCTCGTTCCCCTGGAACCGCATGTTTGAGGCGGACATCACCCTCGGGCAGCCGGAAGGCTGAGCCGAACGGCAGCATCGCAGAGAAAAACCGCGGGCAGATCATGGCATATGTCATGGTCTGCCCGCGGTTTCTTTTTATGTCGGGGCGCGCGGCGGGCTTAACGCTCAGGCTGTCGCCGCTACGTATGTCCCAGAGAATATGGTCGGATCAGTTCCGTACGGCCGTGGTGAGCGGCGGCGGCAGGACCTCTGTCGGCACCTCATGCTCCTCGAGGAGCGTGAGCACCTCGCGTTCTGCCAGGTCGTCCGTGTAGACGCAGGCGACCTCCTCGAGCGAGAACGCGAGCACGTGGCTCTTGCGATTGAGTGTCGCGCCCTCGGCGAGCACGATGACGTTCCCCGCGTTCTCCGCGATGGCGCGGATTGCCTCCGAGCGCATGAGATCGGCGACCATGAACCCCTTTTCATTGAAGCCGTCCGGACTCACGAAGAGCTTGTCCACGCTGAAGCGTGCCGCATAATCCTTGATGAGCGGGCCGACGAGCACCTGCGCATCGTTCTGGTACTCCCCGCCGAGCAGGATTACGTGTGCATTGGGATACTTGCGGACGAAGGAGGCGAGGAACGCCGAGTTCGTGATGATCGTTACGTCGCTCTTGTGCAACACGATCTCCTCGGCGAGCAGCGTACAACAGGCGCCGTCCCCGAGCATGACCGTTTCTCCGCTCTTGATCGTCTTCGCCGCCATGGTGGCGATGCGCTGCTTCCGTTCATAATTGAACGAAAGCTGGTGCAGGACATCGTCCGTCGCACTCATGACCGCAAAGCCGTGTTCCCGGTGGAGCAGCCCCTTCTGCTCGAGGGAAGTGAGGTCCTTGCGGATGGTGACTTCCGAGACACCCAACCGGTGCGCGAGTTCCGTCACGGAAATCTTCTGCTCCCTGTTGACGATGTCCAAGAGTTTTGTTTGCCGTATATGCATGATAAAATCACCCTTTCCTGCATATGACTATCGTTATTATACAAAAAAGGGGCAAAAGAAACAAGGAAAGAACTATACAAACGTATAAATATCTTTCCTTGTTTTTACATGTCATGTATTTCAAAAAACAAATGTGCTCAAGCGTGCGCCTTTTCAAATGCCTCCATGAAGCAAGCGAGTGCATCGACGCCTTCGTAGGTCATGGCATTATAGATGGAAGCGCGCATGCCGCCGACGCTGCGATGGCCCTTGACGCCGCTGAGTCCCTTGGCAAGCGCCTCGGCGACGAACGTCTTCTCAAGCTCTTCATTCGGCAGACGGAACGTTACGTTCATAAATGAACGGCTATCCTTTTCCGCGTGGCCACGATAGAAGCCGTTCGAGGCATCGATGACGCCGTAGAGACGCGCCGACTTCTTCTTGTTGCGCTTCTCCATCTCCGCGAGGCCGCCCTCCGCCTTGATCCAGGCAGCAACCTTGCCGACCATGTAGATGTTGAACGCCGGTGGCGTGTTGTAGAGGGAGTCCTTCTTGAAGAACGTCTCGTACTTGAACATCGTCGGGAGGCTCTCCGGGCTCTTCTCGAGGAAGGATTTCTTCGCGACGACGAGCGTCACGCCCGCGGGGCCGAGGTTCTTCTGTACGCCGGCGTAGATGAAATCGAACTTCTGGAAGTCGAGGGGGCGGGAGAGCATATCGCTCGACATGTCTGCGAAGAGCGGCACGCCCTGCGTGTCAGGGATGTAGTGGTACTCCGTGCCGTAGATTGTGTTGTTGTAGCAGAGGTGGACATAGGAGGCGTCCTTGTCGATCTTGAGCTCCTCCTGCGTTGGGATGTGGCGGTAGCCGCCCTCCTTGCTCGAGGCGACGATCTCGCCGATGCCGAGATGCTCGGCTTCCTTGTACGCCTTCTCGGCAAAGCTGCCGGAGAGGACGTAGCTGCCCGGATGATCCTTGGAAGCGAAGTTCAGCGGGAGGAGCGCGAATTGCGTGCTCGCGCCGCCCGTCATGAAGAGGACCTCGTAGTCATCGCCAAGCCCCATGAGCTCCTTGATGTCAGCCTTCGCCTGTGCCTGCATGGCGGCGTACTCCTTCGCGCGGTGGCTGATCTCGAGGATCGACATGCCGCTCTCGTGGAAATTGAGGAACTCTGCCTGTGCTTCCTTGAGGACGGGCAGGGGCAGCGTCGCCGGCCCCGGGTTGAAATTGTAGATGCGATTTGCTTCCAAGGGAAAAACCTCCTCAGTCTGAATGGGTAGAGTGGCGGCGGCGAATAAACCGCCGGTTGTCAGTTTGTTCTATTCTAGCGCGAAAGATAGGGAAAATCAAGCACGCATCGAAAAGATGTTTTTTTCAAGCGCACACTTGACGGCTCGAAACGGATGGCATATAATGAGTGTATTCAAGATACACAAGCAAAATGCGATGCAGAGGAAAAAGCGGAAGCGAGCCGAAAGAGAGCCGGCGGGAGGTGCGAGCCGGTGGTGAGCCGTCGCCTGTCCGCCTCGAAGCCGCCGGCGAGGAGCCGGACGGGTCCGCCCGTTACAGCGGAGATGAGTTGCATTGTTGCATGTGAACTGGGTGGTACCGTGAAGCGAAGCTTCGCCCCAATGGGGCGGGGCTTTTTTTGGTAGGGAGCCCCTGCCAGTTGCGCGCCCCCGCTGTGTCCAGCAGAAGGAGAGATTTGACAATGAAGGTTTTAGCAGCTGATGGTATTTCCCCGAAAGGCATCGAGCTCCTCGAGAAGGAGTTTGAGGTCGTCGTGAAGGACAAGCTCCCGGCCGAGGAGCTGCTTGAGATCATCCCGCAGTTCGATGCCATCATGGTGCGCTCGGCGTCCAAGGTGACGAAGGAAGTCATCGACCGCGCGAAGAACCTCAAGATCATCGGCCGTGCCGGCGTCGGCGTCGACAATATCGATATCCCCGCGGCGACGGCGCGCGGCATCATCGTCATCAACTCTCCGGGCGGCAATACGATCGCGGCGACGGAGCACACGATGGCCATGATGCTCGCGATGTCCCGCAACATCCCCATCGCGAACGAGACGATGCAGAAGGGGGAGTGGAACCGCAAGAAATACGTCGGCGTCGAATTGCGCGGCAAGACGCTCGGCGTCATCGGCATGGGCCGCATCGGCTCGGGCGTCGCGAAGCGCGCGCTCGCGTTCGAGATGAACGTGCTCGCCTACGATCCTTACATCAATGAGGAGCGCGCCAAGGCGCTCGGCGTCAAGGTCGCGACGTTCGACGAAGTCATCGAAAACGCGGACTTCATCACGGTGCACATGCCGCTCACGCCTGATACGAAGGGCATGATCAGCATGGAGCAGATGAAGAAGATGAAAAAGGGTGTGCGCCTCGTCAACTGCGCGCGCGGCGGCATCATCGTCGAGGAGGATCTCGCGGAGGCTGTGAAGCAGGGGATCGTCGCCGGCGCCGCCATCGATGTCTACACGAAGGAACCGGTCACCAAGGATCATCCGCTCGTCGGCGTGCCGGGCATCGTGCTCACGCCGCACCTCGGCGCCTCGACCGTTGAGGCGCAGATCGGCGTCTCCGTCGATGTCGCGAAAGGCATCCTCGCGGCGCTCCACGGCGAGCCGGTCGCGACGGCCGTCAACATGGCGCCGGTCTCCCCAGAAGTCATGAAAGTCATTGCGCCGTACCTCAATCTCGCTGAGCGCCTCGGCTGCACGGTCACTTCGCTCGCCGAGGGGCCTGTTGACAGCGTCGAGGTCAAATACCAGGGTGACCTCACGGCGGTCAACACGACCCTCGTCACGACGGCAGCCATCAAGGGTATGCTCAACCCCGTCATGGAAGGCGAGGTCAACTACGTCAACGCGCCGAGCCTCGCGAAAGAGCGCGGCATCAAAGTCTCCGAGAAGAAGGAAGAGGACGCGGGCAGCTTCGCGAACCTCATCACGGTCACGGCGAAAGCCGCTGGCAAGGAAGTCGCCGTCGCGGGCACGCTCTTTGGTGAGGAAGGCCGCATCGTCACGATCAACGACTTCCGCGTCGACGTCGACCCGCACGCGCGCATCCTCGTCATGCCACACATCAACCGCCCGGGCGTCATCGGTACGATCGGCTCCATCATGGGCAACTCCCACATCAACATCTCCGGCATGCAGGTCGGCGGCACGAAGGACCAGGAGACGAACCTCATGGTGCTCACGATCGACGATGACATCCCCGAGAAAGTCCTCGCCTCCATCAAGGCGCTCGACGGCATCTTCGACGCGAAGCTCGTCAACTTCTACGCCGTCTGAGCCATCGGAGCTACACTTTATATAGGTAGGAAATGGCGAAAACACGCGCCGTTGAATACGAGCCGCCGGTCTCCGGCGGCTCGTTCTTGTCTCTCGCAGGGGAATCGTGTACCATGAAACGATCGATGGGAAGGGCATCGATGGCGTCGTATCGCTATGAAGGATACAGCACGTATGAGGCAGGAGAGGTATGAGCGGGGATCGTTTCAGGAAACTGTATGGCGAGGTTTCCTTAGATGTTTCCTGAAAAATGTGATAAAATAAAGACAGATTTATTGATTTTTGTGATTTACCATGGCAGATATCGTCTTCTCAGGCGAGGCCGCGGGCTTTGCCCCAGGCGTCGATCTTCGCATAGAGCGGCGTGGGGACATGGTAGGCCTTGCCGAGGGTGACGATGCGCGAGACGAGGCCGGAGAACTCCGAGGAGCCGCCGACGGCGACGTCGCGCTGCATGGAGGTCGAGAGCCCGGGCGCGAAGGCGTCCATGAGGTGCAGGCCGCTCGTGACGAGGTCGCGGTCAAACGTGATGCCCATGGCGCGACCGAGCGCCTCGACTTCGCGGATCAGGCCGATGAAGGTCTCGCGTACCTCGCCGTCTCGCTGGAACGCCTCGCTCGTCACGCCAAAGTAGAGGCCGGCAGTGCCCATCGGCGAGACGAAGGAGAACTTCGTCAGGGCGTCGCGCTGGATATCGGTGGAGAGATGGGCGTGGATGTCGGCGGCGCGCAGGATGGGCTCGAGCTCTGCCGCTTTAGGCGCGAGGCGGTCGTCCTGCCTGGGGCGGAAGCCGTAGAACACGCGCAGGATCTCCTGTGGCTGCTCGATGATACCGGGAGCGCTGCGCTTCGCGAAGACGTAGATGCAGCCGTCAAGCACGGTCTTCCCTGGGAGCTGCTCCTGCATGACGGCGCCCGTGCCAAAGACGTTGAGGATCGGGATGATGAGCGTCTCAGGCCCTGCGACGCGCCGGGCGAGTGCGATGGCGGCATCGAGGCTATAGTATTTGACGCAGACGAAGAGCACATCGGGTGTCTCGCGGTAGTCGTCCGCTTGCATCGCCTGGCAGGGCTCGATATGGAGATCGCCGCGGTGCTGGGTGTGGATCGTGAGACCGTTTTCCTGCAGCGCGCGGAGATGTGCTCCGCGCGCGAGGAACGTCACGTCGTTTCCCGCCTGCGCCAGATATCCGCCGAGCACGCCGCCCGTGCCGCCAACGCCGAAGATCGCAAATTTCATGATACATCCTCCTCTGAAAAGATTTGTCTCTATTCTACCATATGATCGCTTTCAAGGAGGCGGCATTTTTGTGTCGCTGGGCACAATGAAAAGGCGGATACCCACCGTGAGATATCCGCTTCACATGTATACAGGATAATCTTTGCATTTTTCTCCTGCCTGCCGTATAATAGTCCACAAACAGTGGAGCAATGCGCAGGGAGGAATCGGTATGCAGGAAGAGGAACAACGCGCGCAGCGCGTGCGCATCATCGCGCTGAGCCGGACGCGGCAGCTCGCCGAGGCGGCGGCACGGACGCCCGCGGCGTACAAGCGCGAGACGGAGGAGTATGCGCAGGCGATGTATGAGATCCTCGATGCGCTCCCAGACGCACGCCTCACGCCTTACGTCACGCAGCTCGCGCAGAGCTACGCGGCGTTCGGCATGGTGGAGGACGCCTATCTCGCCGACTCCCTCATGACGATGGCGCTCGCCCTCTATCAGGATGCCTGCGGTGAGCAGACCATCTGCGATCTCGGCTGGGATCGCCTCGTAGAGGAGTTCTTCCGCCGCGACACGGCGAGTGCCTGATGCGTATCTTGTGGGATATAGGACCTTCCGGTTTATGTGAGAAATAGAATAAATCGTAGCTTTTGCGCCGCACAGCGAGGGATCGCTGTGCGGTTTTGTCTTGCTTTGCGTCTAGAGAGGCGCGATGCTGTAGATATCTCGCGGCGACAACGCGAGATCGGCAAAGAGGATCTGGCACGATTCCTTGTCGAGGGCGCGGAACGTGGTCCGCTGCGCTCGGCGTTTTTCGTGCGCGAAATACCGGACGAGGACTGGCTGTCCAGGACGCAGGTGGCGCGCAATCGCGTCGAGTTCCTGTGCGCGTTCCGCATCGACGCTGGGGGCGGTGTCTCTTTCGTGCTCTTTTTCCTTCGCCTGCAGCTTCTCGCGGAAGCCGGGCAGGGCGTCAAAGGGCTGGAAGATTTTGGCGCGGTTGTACGGTCTCGCCGTTGCCATGGGCTTTGTGACCTCCAATCTGTTCGTTGCGCTCTCTGCGCGTGCCGGCGCTCAGTAGGTCTGTGCCGCGCAGCAGGGCGTTCTTCCCGTGTTTCGTCTGGATGCGGAGCAGGGCGAGCTGGCGCGTGTGCTCCCTGTGCAGGCGCTCGTCCGGCGCGAAGAGGGAGAGTTCTTGCAGGTCGCTTCGCTCCGTATGCTCGGCGCAGAGCAGGATGCGCCGGATGGTGCGCTCGCGCAGCGCCGTGCGCTCGAAGAGCGCGAGCAGTCCCGCGGTGATGAGCGAGGAGGCGTTCGTTTTCTCCGGCAGATGCGCTGTGCCGTCCGTATAGGAAACCTGCTGGTCGCTGTGTCGGCTGTAGCCGATGGAGAGCGAGATGGACTGCGATACGACCTGCCGCTTCGTCATGTCGAGGGCGAGCTGATCCGCCATTTCGACGAGCACGATGCGCGCCTCCGCGTAGGTGTAGTCGCGCGGCAGGACCTGCCCGGCGGAGACGGAGCGGATGGCGGGCGCATAGGCCTTGATCTGCGCGATGGTCGTCGGCTCCCTACCCCAGGCGTGGTCGTAGAGGAGGCAGGCGTCGATGCCGAATTCCCGGCGGATCAGTGCAAAGGGTGCGTGCGCGACAGCGCTCAAATCGCGCAGCCCCAGGCGGTGCAGGCGGCGGGCGATACCGGGACCGATGCGCCAGAAGTCCGTGAGCGGCTGATGATGCCAGAGCGTCTTCTGGAAGCGCGCCTCGTCGAGGAAGCCGATGCGGTCCGGGCTGTGCTTTGCCGTGATGTCGAGGGCGATCTTCGCGAGGTAGAGATTTGTGCCGATGCCGCAGGTGGCGGGCAGGCCGAGGCGCCGCCGGATCTCCTGGAGCAGGAACTTCGCCAGCTGATGCGGCGTCATGCGGTATGCCATGCGATAGCCTGTGATATCGATGAATGCCTCGTCGATGGAGTAGACGAAGATATCGTCCTTGCAGAAGTAATCGAGGTAGAGGCTGTACACCTCGGCGGCGTAGTTGAGGTAGAGCTCCATGCGCGGCACGGCGGTGATGTAGCGGTAGCCAGCGGGAATCTCGAACAGCCGGCAGCGGTTGCGCACGCCTTTCGCCTTCAGAGACGGCGAGACGGCGAGGCAGATCGTCCCCCTGCCGCGCGCTTCGTCGGCGACGACGAGATCCGTCGTCATCGGATCGAGCCCCCGCATGACGCATTCGCAGGAGGCGTAGAAGGACTTCATATCGATGATGAGATAGACTTTGTCGGACATCTTCTTCACCTGCCGATGCTTAGAATGGTTAATTTAAATCCTCTGATATGGATAATATGTAAAATTGAATTTACCATTATACTAGCATGGTTTGCACGGGGAAGCAATAGCCAAATTTTCAGGTGGGAAGCAGGACCGATGAAAAAAAGCTACCGCACTTCTTGCGTGCGATAGCTTTTTCGCGTATTTCCTGCTGTTTGTCAGGCAGCCGTGCGATCTTCTGTGCGGAAGCGGTCGACGATGGTGGCGCAGGCGGCGTCACCTGTGATATTGACCGCCGTGCGCAGCATGTCGAAGATGCGGTCGACGCCGAAGAGGATCGGCAGGGCGTCGATGGGGATGCCTGCCGAAACGAGCACGGCGACGACGAGCAGCGTCGGTCCCGGCACGCCTGCCTGTCCGACCGCGCCGAGCGTACTCGTGATGATGATGGCGATGTACTGCGAGAAACTCAGGTCCATGCCGTACATCTGGGCGATGAAGGTCGCTGCCATCGCATAATAGGCGGCGTTGCCGTTCATGTTGATCGTCGCGCCGAGCGGCAGGGCGAACGAGGTCGTTTCCTTCGAGACGCCGAGTTCGTTGATGGCGGTATTCATATTGAGCGGCAGGGTCGCCATCGAGGAAGCCGTTGAGAACGCAAATACCTGTACTTTCCACATGCTGCGGAAGAACTGACGATACGTCGTGCATTTCGAGAACATCGCGACCGATCCGCCGATCATGACGTACGTCACGATGGCGAGGACGATGACGTAGAGCGCGATGAGATAGATGATCTTGGCGAGCACTGCATAGCCGAAGGTCCCCGTCGCATCTGCCATGAGGCAGAAGACGCCGATGGGCGCGATGTACATGATGCCCGTCATGACCTTGATGAAGAGTTCCGTCATGAAGTTGAAGAATTTCATCAGGAAGGCCTGCTTCTCCTGGTCGAGGAAGCCCATGGCAAAGCCCATGCTCATGGCGAAGACGATGATCTGCAGGATGTTGCCGTCGACGAGCGCCTTCATCGGGTTCGCCGGCACGAAGCCGATGACGGTCTCCCAGAAGCCCGGGATCTTCGTGCTCTCTTCCATGTGGTCGACTTGGACGGCAGCGCCGGAGAGCGATGCCATATCGATGCCCGCGCCCGGCTGGAAGATCTCGCTGAATACGAGCCCGATGGCGACGGCGACCGCCGTCGTGATGCCGTAATAAATGAAGGTGAGTACGCCGATTTTCCCGGCACTGCTCGAGCGCCCGAGCGATGCTGCGCCGCCGACGAGCGAGAAAAGGACGAGCGGGACGACGACCATCTTGATGCACTGCATGAAGAGATCGCCCATCGGTGCAAACATATGCGCCGGTTTTCCCATGATGAGGCCGACGATTGCGCCCAGGACCGTCGCGATGATGATCCATTTGCCCAGTTGGTCCAGACTGGGACCTGTTCCTTTACGTTTCAAAAGAAATCCCCCTTGCATGAATTCCGTAGACACGAAAAGGCCTTAGGGAGTCACGTCTGCTCAACTCCCTAAGGCCTCTTTGCCCGAATGTATTTACATGTGAAGTATAGCACGTTTTTCTGTGTTTGTCCACGGTAAAAACACATTATCCTATTCGCCCGAATTGCAATAATAAGTTGAACACCCGGCGAACCTTTATGCAGTAAGTGC
>ERZ772897.714-NODE-714-length-39190-cov-14.499067_pt1 | contig 39190 bp, 53 predicted proteins | sample MGYA00512125_ERZ772897 | MGnify/ENA primary metagenome ERZ772897 (study PRJEB29015, sample SAMEA2737660) | human gut metagenome | biome: human gut; feature: human-associated habitat; material: faeces | place: China | collected 2012 ... | reverse complement strand
ATGGCGGTATCGTAATCGGTACCAAAGCGGGGGAATAAACGGGCATAGTCTCGACGATAACAGCCAGTCACCAGCTGTAGCGAGTGTTGAAGATAATGATTTAACACATAAATACACAGAAAGCGAGCTGTCAAGCATGACTGTGTCGCGGTTAAGACAACTTGCAAGTGACAATGGCTATGCCCTGACTCAAACAAACAAGGCTGGCATTATCTCTGAAATTTTATCTCAACAAGGATAGGTGGTTTTGAATGAATGAAGAGCTTATTAATGATTTGATGAATTATTTATCTGATGACATAGAAAATCCTGAGATGGTTTCTCTATCTGTTAAACGTGCGATTCGTTCATTCAAGAAGAAGAGAAATTATCCTTCTGGTTATACAGACGAAAAAATTTGCAATGATATGGAAAATTGCTATGACTGTATATTTGACTTAGCACTTTTCTTTCTTGTAAAACAAGGTGCTGAGTTTCAAGGTTCGCATTCTGAATCTTCTGTAAACCGAAGTTGGGAATCTGAGACTGAAATCTATATCAATCATGGAGTTTTTCCGTTTGCAGGAAGTTTGACATAAAAAGATGGTTGGGACACGTGACGCACTATCAAGTCCTCCCGAAGCGTCGCTGGGTTGCTTTATTTTCGGATGGGAAGAAGCAAAAATCATGTAGGGAGTGAGAAATGGAGTGGCGATGGGATGTGAATATGAATGTTTTAACGAACACCGCATAGAAGAACTTGAAAAAAATCTTCAACAGATGCAGGAAAGACAATCCGAACGCCATAAGGAATTTTATGAGCGTATCGGAGAACTGGAAAGACAAACTGCTTTAAGCGAGAATGATTTGAACCATATCAAGTCAACTTTGGATGAGATGAATAATAATATAAAGACTCTCATGGCAGTTCCAGGTAAACGCTACGACACAATCATTGTATGTATCATTACTTCGATTGTTAGTGCAGCGGTAGGATTTATAATAAGCGGTATTCTTCCAGTTTAATTCCACTTGTACGGGAGGACGGTGGATATGAATTATACAGACTTTTCAGAAGATGAAAGAAAATATTATCTGAGTCAATCGGGATTTGATTCACGTGAAAAAGAATTTTTTCGGTTAAGAGTTTACGAGGAAAAGACTTTGCTTGAAGCAGCGGAGATTATGGGGTATAGCCCACGAACTATTGACCGAATAAATAGAAAAATTAAACAGAAAATTCAGAAAGTTGCCCCGTCTTATGAACGGGGCTTTTCTTTGTATTGTGGCGAAAATATGGCGAAATAGTGACGTTCAAATGCAGAGTTCCTTCCTATATAATGTAAGCATAAGGAGAAAAATAATATGCTTATGTTAGAGAACCCTTATGAAGGTTTATGGGAAAAGCATCTGTCAGTTGATGACATGGATGTAATTCTCGAAGCAAAAAGAATGGGAGGAACAGACTATGGCAGGTTATCCGTATTACCCACAGCCAATTATAAACAATCCATACGGACAAATACAGCCGTATCAGGACAGGCTGGCACAATTGCAGAGTAACTATCAGCAGACAATGCCATATGGACAAATGCAGATGCAACAACCCGTACAGCAAATACCGCAAGTTCCAATGATACAAGGACAAATGGTTGATGGTATTGACACTGTAAAGGCGAAAGATGTGGATATGTCCGGTAATCCTGTTTATTATCCGAAGACAGACGGAACCGAAATATACAGAAAACAGCTTCAATCCGATGGAAGAAGCAGGATCTTTGTTTACCGACTTGTAAATTCAGACGAACAGCAACCAAAACAGGAAGGAAAACAGATTGATATTGAAGCAATGTTTAAACAGCTTCATGATGACGTTTGCTCTGAGATTTCTGGAATAAAAGATTTGCTACCGACACAAATGTCGGTCTCAAATGATTCCCCAAAACAGCAGAACGGAGGTAAGCAAAGATGAATTTCAACCCAAACGCCATGATGAAAAAGCAACTTGAAAGAATGATTTCTCAGAGGTTCGGAAGTGTTGATAACATGATGAACGATATGAGTAAATTTGCAGGAAATAATCCAACATTAAAAAACGCATTGGATTTATATAAAAAAGGTGACGCAAGTCAATTGCATCAAATTCAACAGAATGTTTTTGAAGAAAAGCATTTATCACCAGATGGAATTATACAGAAATTCCTTGGATTATAACACTTCCCCATAATTGGGTGATTCAGAATCGCTACAATTTGGGACGACAGCCGCGGATGTCTCCTATTGTAAATAAAATTTAAGGAGACTAAAAACATGATGAATGGTTCTAATTACAGTCTTAGCGACATTGCCGCCGCTACAGGCTCTAATAACCGTGCCAATGATATGTGGGGCGGCGATGGTTTTTCACTTATTTGGCTCGTACTGATCTTCGCAATCTTTGGATGGGGAGGTTTCGGCGGCTGGGGCGGTGGCTTCGGCGGTAATGGTGGAAACGGTGCGAACGGTGCCGGCTTCCAAGGATGGGCTACCCGTTCAGATATTAATGAGGAATTCGCCCTTAATGATATTCAGAATGGTATCAGAGGTATTCAGCAGGGTATCTGTGACAGCACATATTCTCTTAACAATACCATGCAGAGCGGTTTCAACGGTGTGAACGTTGGAATGCTTCAGGGCTTCAATGGCGTTCAGCAGGCAATTAATGCTGACACTGTAGCAAATATGCAGAACACAAATGCATTACAGTCTCAGTTATCAAATTGTTGCTGTGAAACAAGGGAAGCTATCCAGGGTATCAACTACAACTTAGCTACCAACACTTGCGCTCTCCAGAACACAATGAACAACAACACCAGAGATCTTCTGGAAAACCAGAACAGCAACACAAGAGCAATCCTTGACTTCCTGACTAACGATAAGATTGCAACATTACAGGCAGAGAACTCTGATCTGAAACGTGCTGCATCTCAGGATCGCCAGTCTGCGCTGCTTACAACTGCTATGGCTTCACAGACTCAGCAGTTAATCAACGCAATTAATCCAGCAGCCATCCCGGCATATGTTGTTCCAAATTCGAATACCTATTATGGCGGATGCGGATGTAACAGTGGATGTTGCTAAGTAACTCACCCTTAGAGGTTGACTAATTCTAAGAGGTGGGTTGTGGCTCACCTCTTATTTTGATTGAGAGGTAGAAATATGAGTTGTAAAAATGTTTGTAAGCTTTGTTCAAAACTGATTCTGTCAACGTCTGTATCGTTCACTGGTGGTAATCTTGTAATCACACTCCCAGCAGGCAGTTACAACAATGGAGAGAAATATTGTATTGTTGTTGCACAAAGCATACCGGAAGCCACTACAATTACTGCTCCGGTAATGATTCAGATAGGAACAGGAACAACTTTGTATCCGCTAGAGAATCGTTGCTGCGCACAGGTAACAGCATGTGGTGTCAGAACTAGAACAAAATACGCAACCAGAGTAGCTACAAGTGCAACTGGCGGAGTATTCAAGATGTTAGGAAATCCGGCTTGTAGTCCAACTAACAATTTAACAGCAATTAATGGTACAGCCCCAACGACAGATACACCTGTTACGCAGGCTGTTAGAAAGGGGGCACTGTAATGCATAAAGTTGCAATGGAAATGGGAAAATGGGCTATGGAGAAAGCTAAAGCACATGGCTTTGATAACCTCAGTGCCCAAGACTGGGACGATCTGAAAGATTGCATGGAAGCTGTAAAGTGTGCGATTTGCGCAGATAAAGATTACAGAATCGTAGAAGCTATGGACGAATGCGAACAGGAAGAGAAGTATCTTGGACGCATGGGATATGACAGGTATCGCTATTCTAATGGCAGATTTGCCCCGAAAGGCAGAGGAAGTCGCATGGGATATATGCCATATCTTCATATGCAGGATGATGACTGGATAAGCGAATATCCGAACAATCCAGAGTTTGAACAGAACATGTACCGCATGGGATATCATCCAGACCGTAGTGATATGAGAATGGATGGAATGAACCATAAGCAGTCCAGATATGGCGAAACCTACGACAGATACAGCGAGAATCGCAGACATTACCATGATTCCAAAGACGCTGAATCCAAGAGAAAAATGGATGATTCCATGAAAGAGTATACAGAAGATATCATCCGCAACATGAAAGAAATGTGGGATGATGCAGACGCATCAATCAGACAGCAGATGAAGACTGACTTAACACGTTTCATACAGCAGATGAACTGAATATAATATGAATTTTGCCCTTGTTACAGGAATGTAGCAGGGGCTTTTTAGTTATGGAGGTACATAATATGTCGAGAAAAAAAGCGGAAGTCAAAATTAAAATGATTTGTGAGAAATGTGGAAAACCGCAAAAACCAAGCACTGATAAATCAACAACTAATTGGAATGTGTATGACTGTCATGAAAAATGTGAATGCGGCGGGAAGTTCGTAATGAAATTCGGAGGTTGATTATGGAGAAATGCAAAATAAATGTTCTTGGTACGGATTATAGAATCGTTCCAAAAGAACTTAAAAATGAAGATATTGACGGCTTTACAGATAATACTGCAAAGGAAATCGTTATCAGAACAGATAACGTGAATAACGTTGGTGATTTTGATTTCTTGCAAAAAAAGCAGTTAAGGCACGAAATTATTCACGCATTCCTGTCAGAAAGCGGATTGCAGTGCAACTGGCAACATATGGAACAATTCGGGCATGACGAAACCACAGTTGATTGGTTCGCAATTCAATCTCCAAAGATTTTTAAAGTATTCCAAGAACTTGATTTAGTTTGAAAAGGATGGTGATAAACCATGCTAAGACAATTTTATATGAACGGCGACCTATGGAGAGTGCAGTTTGTATCTCCGCATGACAGCGTGTTAATTGACCGTACAGGCAATAGGACGCTTGGAGTATCGGATTATTCCACCCACGTTATTTCAATCGCAAATAACCTGTATGGAGAACTTCTGAACCGTGTATTTATTCATGAGTTAGGGCATTGCGTGATGTTCAGCTATGGTCTATTACCAGAACTTCATCGTATGGTTAAAAAACGGTATTGGGTGGATGCAGAGGAATGGTGTTGCAATTTCATCTCAGATTATTCTGGAATAATCATAGTTACATCAAAAGATATTTTGGGAAATAGTTTTTCCCTAGTTATGCCACGAACTTTTAAATTAATTGCATGATTTTTCCTTGAGTACAATTTGATATCCAATAATATCCAGAATTTCCTCTACTTCATTATAAGTGAAAGTTTCCTTTCTGAAGCGATTGCTAAAATTTTGAAATGTAAAATTTGTTCCATGCCTACGGTTTAATTCGTCATTAACTTGGCTCATAGTAAAGCCCTGCGAAATTATAAGCCCCTTTAGTTTGTATTTTAAACTCATTGATTAATGCTCCTTTGTTTATAAATGAATTATATCATTTTGATTATAAACTGTAAAGTTTAAATACACATTGAAAAATATAATAAATAAATGTATAATTAAATTATAAGATTTAATTCATGCGATTAATGGAGGTAAGAAAAATGAATTTAGAAGGGCAACGGTTTGGAAAACTTATTGTTATAAAATAGGGAGAAACACGTGTAACTAAAGGCGGGCGCAAGATAAAAACTTGGATATGTCGATGTGATTGTGGAAGAGAGTTGAGCGTTTCTACAGGACATTTGAGATCAGGACGTACAAAAAGTTGCGGATGTTTGAGAGGAATAGATATTGCGGGGCAAAAATTTGGAAAGCTTACGGTTATGAAGAGAACTGAAAAAAGGGACAAAAGTGGAAATGTATATTGGTATTGCGAATGCGAATGTGGAGGAAATATCCTAACGCAAGGCAGGAATCTTAGAAAAGGACTTGTTTCTTCTTGCGGTTGCGTTAAAAAAGAAAATGCAAGAAAAATGAATTTTAAACATGGCATGTCGAGAGATAGAATATATGAAATTTTATGTGCTATGAAATCAAGATGCTATTGTAAAAACGACGAGAATTATAAAAGGTACGGAGAAAGAGGAATTGAAATATGCGATGAATGGAGAAATGAAAATGGCTTTAAAAATTTCTATGAATGGTCAATAGCAAATGGGTATCAGACTAATTTAACTATTGATAGAATAGATGTAGACGGTAATTATTGCCCAGAAAATTGCCGATGGGCAACACCGAAACAGCAAATGCAAAACACAAGGAGAAACAAATATGTAAATTATGAAGGGAAAATATATTCTATTTCAGAGCTTTCTGAAAAACTAAATCTGACTTATATGCAAACATGGCACAAATTTAGAAATGTAAGTTTTGGAATGAGTGAATTAAGTGATAAAGAAAGAAGAAATCATGCAAAAGATAATAAATAAATATATATCCCTTGTTGGGGCAGAAAGGATGATTGCATAGATGGCAAAAGCAGAAAACACAATTATTTTTGACGGCATTCAGTACAACCCCGGTGATGAATTGCCGGATTTAGGTAGTTGGGTATGTACAGATGCAAAAGGCATGGTTCGTGATTACGAGGGGCTTTCAAAAGATGTATCAAAGCTCCCACATTATGTACAGAGCGGTTCTTCGGCGTTATGCCTTGATACCTCTGAATTATACGAATATCACAAACCTACCGATACATGGTACAAACTGTAAAGGAGAAGCGCATATGGCATTAACGGCAAAAAAAGTATACGCAATTTTAAAACGCCAGATTTCCGATATGGAGTCAAAAATAAAAACACCTGTCATATATAAAGGAACCGTTACGACAGCTGATTTGCTTCCGCTAAATCCAAGTATCGGTGATATGTACAATATTGAACAGAAATCAATATATGGCGAAGCAGGAATGAACGTGGCGTGGAATGGGGTAGTATGGGATACCATGGGAGCCCCGATTGATATGTCACTTTATATTAAATCTGATGAATTGGCAGATTGGGTAAAACAGCAGAACAAGCCAACATATACGGCTGAAGAAGTGGGGGCATTGCCCGCAGATACAAAGATACCAACAAAAGTCAGTGAACTTGAAAATGATTCAGAATTTCTTTCCGGAACAGATAAGACCCTGAGCGTATCTGGAAAGGCTGCGGATGCAGCAACTGTAGGCGAACAGTTAGAAAAGATAACAGAAATATTAAATAGTGCTTCAAGCATTGAAAACGCACTTTCAAATTTTTTCGCTCTCCGCAGAACAGGAAAAGTCTACACAACCAGAATCTACAAGTATGACACATCCACCAGCCCGACAGGAGTGAAAATGAATGACAATGAAGGACTGGTGAGAAAACCGTCTACAAATACAGTGATTGGACAGGATGATTACAGGGAAATTGGCGTATTCATGCACTTTCCATGTAATTTTACCGTAGATGATAAAGGTTTTAACCATGTGACTGCACTGCAGGGACAGCCGGATTTTAAAAAGACCGGAAAAGTAGATGTGGGAGAGGTCACAATGTCCGCGTGGGTTGGCATCACAGACAATCCTGAGTATGTAGATTATCATTACTCAGACAGTCCAAACGAAGCCCTTGGCCTTAGACCAATGGGAGAGTCAATTAATCCAGACGGAACAATTTCACCTTTTATGATCCACGGAAAATACGGAGCCGGAGACATTGATGGAGTGCCGTACAGCTCCGCTGGATTGATTCTGGCAAACGGAAGCCAGAAAGGAGGAAAACCAGTATCACATACCGGGCTGATCGCATACATGAGAAAGAAAGGCCAAATGTACGTGGGAACAACAAACTGGGATCTCTTTTACAAACAGCTCATGATGATTATTTTATATGCAACAACGAACAGCCGAAGCGTTATGGCTGGATGTAATTCTTATTCAATGCAGGAAATGGCAGCAGTTGCAGAAACCGGAGTAACAAGAGTGATTCTCCCAAAAGCAAAAGCCAACAATTATATTGTCGGGTCTTATGTATCTGTCGGGGATATTGGTTCAAATACAAATAAAGACAGATATTACGCATACATGCACAATCTTGCATATGACGTTAAAATCTTGAAGATCGAACCGGTAGACGATACAAATTCTGCAATATATTTGGATACAGAACCATTTAACACGACATTAACAACCTGCATCTCAACAATGCCGTGGCGGACCGGCTCAACTGACAGCGTGCTTGGATCAGATGGATCACCGTTCTCAAATACAGATAACAAGAATCCATTCAAGATCCAGGGAATCGAAACCGGATACGGTGCTTATGAAGTCCTCAGTAATGTATTTATGGATATTGTTACAGATGAAGACGGAACACCAAAGAGAGACGTATACATCTGTATGGATGCGTCACTGCTTACAACGGATATGAATGCAGCAAAGACACGATACAAGAAAGTAGCGGCTCAGGTAACATACACAGCATCATCATGGAAATACATCTCAAAATGCTTTGTTGATCCAGCACTGGGAATTATGGTACCGACGGAAGCAAAAGCTGGAAGTACAACAGGATTCTGCAATGGACTGTATACAGATTCAGGCATGAGCGGCCAAAGAGAATGGCTGTCCCTGGGCACTCTGGACCATGGCACGATTTACGGCCTCTGGCTTCTGCGTGCGAACCTTGGCGTTGGCCCTGCGCACTGGTCTATCGTCTCCGGCGTTTCACCGAACGGCACACGGGGTGAATGGCAGGCGGCAGCCTGACAGAGGGGCTGTCCCCTCTATGTAACTGATAACTAATCAACTTCGAAAAAGCAGAATAGCAATAAATTACGGACTTGTAACACGAGGTAGCGGTTCCTGTTCCCTGGCTGTCCCTGGGCAATCTGGACAATGGCACGATTTACGGCCTCTGGATTCTGAATGCGAACAATGGCGTTGGCAATGCGAACTGGAATATCGTCTCCGGATTTTCTTGAAAATGATTTGATATTTGTGTTACATTTCGCTCCGCAGGACGGAGCCTGCAACAGCAGCGTGGGGCATCACCGAAATTTGATTGAAGCCGAACCTTGTGATCGGGAGCATAGGGGCCTGAGACAAGGACCATGAATGCAGTTGATTCATGTGTGGGGTGAGTAGAAAAACCGAAAACCCCTTATATCAAGAAACGAATGAAACGGTATTGTAAAAACATAACATTAGATCAGAATTTTATAACCGCATGTATCTACGAATGTCTAAGCGATAAATGGAACCGTATGGATACAGCCAGATTTCTGGCAAACTATACGAATATCATTACAGCCAGGCAGATACACAGGATTATAAAAGAAAACCTTAAAGACTGGTTGCATAATTTAGTCTGCACAGCAGCGGCAGGACTGGAAGAAGAAATAAAACTTAGAAAAGTATCTTTTGATCCTATAGAGACAAGCGCAAGACTGGATGGAAATTCAGGAAAAGTAAGAGATATAGGCGTTGAGTGCATAAAACAGCAGATATACGATTATGTAGTCACAAACGGCTTAAAAGAATTAATTGTAAGAAAAGTAGGAACTTATCAATGTGCGAGCATTCCAGGGAGAGGACAGATCTATGGAAAAGAAGCAATTGAAAATTGGATCCGCAAGAATCCGGGCAAGACCAGAGTAGCAGCAAAGGGAGATGTCCGGAAATGCTATCCATCCATTAACAGGAGAAAATTGAAAAGAATGTTAGAAAAGCAGGTCAAAAATGAGGACCTGCTTTATTTGACTTTTATTTTAATTGACTCATTCGATCAGGGGCTGTCAATCGGATCATACTTGAGCCAATGGCTTTGTAATTATTATCTGAGCGCAGCTTATCATTATGCAGCTGAAAAGCTGTTTAAGAGGAAGAAACACCGGGACGGAACAACAGAAGAAATCAGGCTGATTAATCATGTCTTGTTCTACATGGATGACTTCCTGCTGATCGGAAGCAGAAAGGCAGATGTGAGAAAAGCAATGAAGCTCTTGATTAGATACATGAATGAGTATTTAGATCTGACGGTAAAATCAGACTGGAAGCTGTTCCAGATCGACTGGATAGACAAAGAGGGAAAACATCATGGAGAACCTATTGATATGATGGGATTCAAAATATATCGGGACCACACAGAGGTAAGACGGAGCATTTTCCTGAGAGGACGCAGGACATTTGTAAAAGCCGGGAAGTATGCGGAGAAAGGAAAAGCGATACCATTAGATCTTGCGTACCGGTGTATAGCATATTACGGATGGTTCAAACATTCCGACTCTGAATATTTCAGAGAAAAGTATAACGTAGATAAGACATTTGAGAAAGCGAAAAGGAGGGTAAGTCGTGAAAGCAAGATTTACAGAAAAACAGGATCCTGTAACTTGGAATGCGCTGCCTGATGGAAACGTGGATGTAATGATATGTCTGAATGAAAAGACTGTTACAGAAACTTATCCGGATACAGATCCGGAGACAGAACAGACAGTATTCGAATATGATTTTAACCAGTTCCGGGAAAGACAGGAAAAAATCTCAGAGAAAACTGTAAGAGCATCACCAGAAAAATATCTGAAATATATTCCGGAGGAAGAAAAAAGCACTGAACAGAAATTTGCAGAGCAGGCAGAACAGATCGAAATGTTGAAAGACTGCCTGCTGGAAATGAGTGAACAGGTTTATGCGTAGAAATTTAATTATTTTATTGTTAAGCAAAGGAGACAAAGAAATGATGGCGAAATTATGGGCGAGTGAAATTTTAAGCAAAGAAACTATTGAGGAAGCAAAAAAGGAATACAACAGAGTTCCACGCCTTCTGAAAGAAAAGGTAAAGAAGCTTCTCATTGACGCAGGTATGGAGGAAATTACTGAATAAATGACGAAACTTCAGATCATAAGAGGGTTTTAGTTAAGCAATTCGCAAAATTACAAAAGAAAAAATAGAAAATCTCTCAATTCTTACAAAGGAAGAAAAAGATTATATTTTGAATTGATAAGTGAAAGGAGAACTATTATGGCAGTTGCACAAAATACAGTAATCATTGATGATGTAGAATACAAGCCAGGCGAACAACTTCCGGAACTTGGCAGTATTCACCGAGTTTTCAAAGATGGTGGTAAACGTCATTATGAAGGACTTGCGAAAGACTCAGACAAGCTTCCTCTGTACGTTGCTAACAATTCATCATGTTTTATGACCGATACAGGAGAGTATTACAAATTTGATGAGAGTAAGAAATTGTGGTATAAGCCTGATAAGATTGAACAAAGCAAAGTAACGCCGATTGAAGTATATGGTGTTCTTAACGGAAAAATCCAGCAGGTATCAGAAGACGTAGAGGGAATTGCAACACCACTTTTATACAAAGGTTCCGTATCAGATATTTCACAGCTCCCGTTATCTCCTAAGATTGGATGGATGTATAATATATCTAAAAAATCTATTTATGGAGAGGCGGGCATGAATGTCGCATGGACAGGAGAAATATGGGACGCTCTTGGACCGGCTATTGATATGGCACCATACTTGAGAGAGGATTCCGAGATCATAACATCCTTGAAAACCAAAACGGAAAATCTGGAATCTGCGAATTACACCGACAGAGGTACATTAGCTGATACTGACGCCTTTCTGGTTAATGACGGTACAGGAATGAAAAAGAGTGTGCTGAGCAAGCTGTCAGACTTTGTCCTTGGAAAAATTGCCGACAAAGTATTCGAGAAGCTTCAGACGAACGACAAAACAATTCTGGGCGCGATTAATGAATTAAATAGTAACACCCGTTTTGATGTGACTGCCCCAAACAATGTATCCATTATCAATAATGCATCAATAAAAGTTGGCCGTGTTGTATACATTGCTGTTAAGCTAAAGATTGTAGGAGCCTTATCTTCCGAAACAATTTTAAGTTTCTTAAGCAATGCAACAAATTCCTCAACAACATTTTCAATTGGAAAAGGTACTGAATGGGATATATCGAGTGTTGTTTATGGATACATTGGTGGGAATTCTATAGTTATTAATGGCAAAAATGCTGTGTCAACCGGAGATTATTTACATGTCAGCACTGTGTTGATATTATGATTTGCCTACTCCGATTTAGCAACTTGCCATTTAATTCATTAAAATTCTTAAAACTTTTGTAAAAAGTTCTACCTGTTATAATGAAACCGTGCTATAATTTCTATAACAGAATACAAAAAAGAGGAGCTGGACTCCCGTCTACCAAACAAAAAGTCCAACTCCAAGCACCACAAAGGGTACAGGTATATTATAACACGGTACCCTCCCTTTGTGAACCCAAAAGGAGGGTTTTTTATGGAAAATTTCGCAACAGAGTTTATGACCAAGTTAGACGGAAAGTTATCCCCAGAACAGATGAAGACAGTTCTGGCAGAATTGGAAATGTTTTCTGCAAATTTTGATATTGAGAAAAAGCAGACAAACATTGTCCCGTATCAGGGCTGTGTACCAGAGTGCTATAAGGTTTACCTTGTCTCTAAAAAGATAGAGGGAATGTCGCCGCAGTCTCTAGTGACTTATAAATGTAATCTTGATGATTTCTTTCGTTCAGTCAATAAGCCACTGGCCCAGATCACTACAAACGATATAAGGCTGTACTTGTATAGCTTGTCAGAAAGAAATACGAATCGAACGATTGACGGGAAGAGGCTTATCATTCATACTTTCTTCGACTGGTGCGTAAAAGAGGAGTATCTTGCAAAGAATCCGTGCAGTCGAATTAATCCGATTAAATTCGAGGTAAAGCCGAGGGAGCCGCTTGACGATATTGAGTTAGAATTGGTCAGAGATGCTTGCAAAGATTACCGTGAACGTGCGATTATCGAACTTTTTTATAGCACCGGTTGCCGTGTATCAGAGATGGTGGTCCTGAAGAAGTCAGATATTGACTTTCAGACTAAAGAAGTGCATCTATTTGGAAAGGGAAGTAAGCATCGTATATCTTATATCAACGCTAGGGCAGAAGTGGCATTGAAAAAGTACTGGTTTACTAGAGATGACTGTTGCGACAGTGCAATAGCAACTATTCGCAAACCGTACAGAGGAGTCACAAAGACACAACTGGAACAGATTGTAAGAAAAATTGGGGAAAGGTCGGAAATCGGAAGAAACTTATACCCGCACCTTATTCGCCATACAACTGCCAGCTCAGCTCTTGAAAGAGGTATGAATGTTACGGACCTGCAAAAGATGCTGGGGCATGAGAAGCTTGATACAACTATGATTTATGCAAAGGTTAATCAAGAGTCGGTCAGATACAATCATCACAAATACGTCATTTAAGGAGAACTATATGAGAGGATTAAAACGGCAAAAGCAAACAATATACTGGTCTAGGGTGACAGAAGAACTTGACGGAATAGACACAATCAAGAAATATCAGAATCCAGAACTGCATTGTCTATCCGTGTCAGCAACAGCCGGAACGCCGGAAGAATTATCTGCCGGGTACGTCCCGGACTATGACAGATACATCACAAATTTTGACCGTAGCTTTAAACCGCAGATTGCAGATGTGTTCTGGATAGACTGCAAACCGGAACTAACCGAAGCAGGCGAACTTATCTTAGGCGAAGGCGGGGAGCCTACAGTTCCACCAGATTACCGCCTTAAAAAGGTTCTTGATACCCAAAGAGGGAATGTAGCGCGATATGGCATCAAGTATATAGGAGATGGTTCGGATGGCGAATAAGACCATTAAAGTCAACTTGTCGCAGAAATCTATACAGGACGCGATAAAACAGCTCAGAGCGTATCAGAAGTCACTTGTGAGTAAGAATGAAGAATTTGTCCGCAGGCTGGCGGAGCTTGGAATCCCGGTCATAGATGAAAACATAGCATTGGCACAAGGCGATTCTGACAAAAGCCATAACACCTATATTAAAATCAATAACTTTGGTGGCTATTCTCAGGCGACGCTTGTATGCGAAGGCTCCCAACTTGCTTTCATTGAGTTCGGGGCGGGCATTCACTACAACACTCCTGCAGAAACCAGCCCACATCCCAAAGGGCAAGAATTTGGATATACAATCGGTTCATACGGGCAAGGGAATGGAAAGAATGATTCTTGGGTTTATTATGCCGATTCTGGCGAATGGGTACGTTCTTACGGTACTGAAGCCACCATGCCGGTTTACAAGGCAAGCGTGAAAATCATGCAAAACATCAGAAAAATTGCAAAAGAAGTATTCAGTTCATGAAGAAATGTGAATATGCTATGCAATCATATGGAATCATATTTATTAAAGATGATATACTGTAACATATAAAAGCATCTGTCAAAACGGCAGGTGCTTTTTTCATGGGAGGATGCAATGGAAAAAGTTTACGTAATGAAATCCGGAGATGCTTATAAAGTTGGTGTGTCAGTTAAACCTGAAACCAGATTAAGACATTTAAAGATAGGGAATCCTTATTTGAAATTAGTGTATCAAAGTCGAGAGCTAAGTAACGGATATGCTGTTGAAACTTTAATACACAAAAAGCTTAATTCTTACAAAATCAGTAATGAATGGTTTACCGGAATTGGCGAAAATGAAATTATTCGTATTGTGAATGAAATTGTTTCTTCTAAAGGAAAAACAAAGAATAAGAATATTAATAGAAAAACCAGTGGTAACCCTGTGATTATTCAAATTACCTACAACGGTGAGCACATTCCTCTTAAAGAATGTGCAAATCAAATCGAAAAAGAAATCAAAAACATACAGTTCGAAAACTCAGAAATAGAGAAATTTACTTATTCTTTGAGAGGGTATTATGTTCCTAATGTTTTCACAGACACGATATTGATGTCAGTATTTAAAACAAATTCAATTGAGGAAATTCAAGAAACACTCGGAACCACTATTTCCGGAAATATATATTCTTTGTTTCCAGAAAATGTTGAATCTGAAATAAGAAGACTTGAACGATTGTCAGTTTTACTTATCAATAATTACGTAAACATAAATGAAATAATCCGTATTATTAGAACAGGCGGGGTGATATAAAATGCCAGACGCGATTAACAACCCAGTATCAGAAGTATTTTCACGATGGGGCAACTCCATTCAACCAATAGTCGGTAAAGGCAATTTCTCCATGGAAAAAAGCCAGACAATAGCATCTGGCAAAACAAAATACGCCAGATTGTTCATGATGGGGAATCCCACGCAGTCAACAAGTCTTGAAGGCCATGAATGTGCAACAGTTCTTTCGTTCCAAACGGAAAGTTACGCATCTGGAACAAAGGCTTTATCGACTGCATATGAAATCGACAGCAAGAGTCATCAGGCTATGGTTTCAATGGGATTTCGCCGGACATACGGGCCAGAAGAGGTTGCGAACTCTGAAAAGAGTTTCAAACGAATCATAAGCCGGTACAGCAGAATTTACACCGGGCAATTATTGGAAGCGTAACAGCTTCTATTTTTTATACCAAAAAAAAGAAAGGAGAGTTCCTATGAGTAAAGATAAATTACAATGGCTGAAAGCTGCGGGAATCAGAGCCGTTAAGACAATTGCTCAGACAGCAGTTGCAACAATCGGAACCGCGACAGTCCTTGGAAGCGTTGACTGGAAGATGGTCGTATCCGCGTCCGTTCTTTCCGGCGTTTTATCCTTGCTTACATCTGTAGCAGGGCTTCCAGAACTGAAAACAGGCACAGATGAATAGAAAGGACGGTGATCCTTTTATCTCCCGGATGCAGGGTTACGCATCAGAGCCGTGTGGCTCTTTTTTATTGTGATTTTATAGCTGAAAAGCAGAAAGGAGCCGAATATGGCAGATAAAGGAAATATAGCAGGCGTAAGTACCGTTGGTTCGCTTACCGGATATGCAGTTGAAACAACAGCAGGTACTAAACCGACAGCTTTTAAACTTCTTCACAGAATCAATGCTTCTGATGAGATTAAAATTGATGTAGAAACAATCGACGCTTCCGCACTTGAAGATGAAGTCGAAAGAACTATTGCAGGACGTGGTTCTACAGGTGGCACATTCAACGTAACTGTGAACGTAACTGATGAAACTATCACTGAATGGGAAACCTTAATCAGCGAATATAAAACAGGAAAAACAGATGGAAAATCTATGTGGTATGAAGAGTACTTCCCGTCTCTTAAGAAAGCATTCTTCACAAAAATTGAGCCACCGACAATCATTCCTAAACCGGCAAGAGATCAGAACGGTCTGTTAACCGTTGAAATGTCTCTTACTATCAATGAGTACGTCGGCCCGAGTGAAGCAGTAGTTCCAACTGACAGCAGCATTTAAACATATTTGGGAGGACAAATAATATGTATAAAGTTTTAAAAATCGGCGGCAAAGACTACAAACTTGAATATGGAATTGAAGCATCACTGTTTGATGATTGTGTGAAATCCGTAATGAATATGCTGGTTTCCACAAGTGGCGGAACGGACAGGAGTCTTAAGGAAATGGTTTCTGGAATGAGTAGTATTCCAAATACTGCGCTCAATGCGTTCTATGCCGGATTACTTCAATATCACGGCAACCATTCTGACGGTGATGGCACTGTCCCAGACTTAGATACCGCCAAAAAACTTGCAGCACAGTATATGGCCGAGCATAAAGATGATGAACAGGGAAACTTCTACGGTCTGTTTTCTATGTGTATTGAACAGATGGAGGAAGATGGTTTTTTCAAATTAACCGGTCTGGAAACGTTCATGGACAACGTGAATGCGGCAATGGACTCTGTGAAAGCGAAGAAAGCGCCAAAGAAGCCGACAGATCATCTGAAAAAAGCTACAGCGAAATAATCTGGGATGAATTATACCCAATGGCTGTGCGTATTGGAATGTCAAGAAAAGAATTTCTCAGAAGTACCCTGAAAGACCTAAGAATCCGTATAGAACAGTATGGAATCTCAAAGAATGAAGAAATCCAGTCGCAATTAATAAACATGGACTATCAGTCATGGCTGACCGGACTGTATATGAAAGCAAGTATTTCGTGTGTGCTATTTCCAAGAAAGGCTAGTTATCCAAGTAAACCAATTACGCAGGAAAAACAAAATAATTGGGTTGAACACAATCCAGATATGCCAAAGAAATCAGAAGCAGAACTAAGACAAGAAGAACGTTACTACGAACTTCTTATTAGGCAGGCAAATGCAAATATATCTGAAATAGGTAATGAAAAGGGCAAGCAGGATGAATAGTAGTCTTGCTTGCCCTTTATTTTTTTGAAATAAAGGAGGTGCTTATATGCCTGACAACACAATAGACAGCCTTGCGATAGAGGTCAGCAGTAACGTATCAAATGCAAGTAAATCCATTGATGATTTATGTAATAAACTGAATCGCCTGAGTAGTCGTATGTCTGAGAGTATCAAGCATCTTAGAGACTTTTCAGCTTCCGTAGGCACGGTCAATTCTGCTGTTCAAGCACTTAAATTAGACAGGCTTGATTTATCAACGATAAACAGTCAATTGCAACAGTTTGTTCAGTCTATGAGTGCGCTCGGTAGCTTGAACCTGAGAAACAACGGATTAAACTCATTCGTAAATGCAACCCGCAGACTGAACGAAACATTAAACTCCACAAATAATGTATCTGGAAAGATTCAGAACATGATTTCCGAATTATCTGGTCTTAGCAATATTCCAGACGTATCAAACAATGTGAACCGGTTTGTTTCTTCGCTGGCAAGATTGGCAAATTCAAGTGGTTCTATTGATATAGTTATATCCAAGCTCCCAAAACTTGGCAGAGGACTTAGAAAAATCACATCCCAAATAGGGAACGTCTCTCAACCAATTAATACGTTTGTTCAGTCAATATCTCGACTGGCGAACGCAGGGGATAAAACTGGAAAGACAGCAGAGCATCTTGAAGATTTAGCAGATAGTCTTAAATCATTTTTTCAGACAATGAGTACCGCCCCAGAAATCAGCCGCAATACCATACAGATGACGCAGGCTATTGCTCAATTATCAAGCGCAGGCGGAAACGCTGGCAGGGCAGCACGGTCTACATCAAATGTGTTTAGCCGATTAGGGCAGGGAGCAGCTGGGACAGTACGAAAGGTTAATAGTCTTGGAAGTGCCATAGGCAATGTTGGGACGAATGCAAAGAGAAGCGCTTTAAGCATTACGTCTTTGGTGGCTAAGTTTTGGGCTTTGAAAACAGCAGCTACAAAATTCACAGGTGCAATTGAAAGCTCAATGAACTTCCTTGAAGATTATAACTACTTTCAAGCGGCGTTCCGCCAGGTGGCAGATAAAGTAGGAAAAACTTGGTCGGAAGCAGGATATGACTCCGCAGAAGCATACGCAGATTCGTTCAGCCAGAGAGCCAGAGAACTCACAGATAAAATGTCTGGGTTCGATGTTTCTGATAATGCGATTTTGACCGCAAATAAATCAGGTAAATCACTCGGCATGGATCCGTCCATGCTCTTAAATTATCAAGGCCAGTTTGCGCAGCTATCATCATCTATGGGGACGACTTCTGAACAGGCATTAAAACTGTCGAATGCATTAACCATGATCGGCGCTGACCTTGCATCTGTTAAGAATCTTGATTTTAGCACAGTTTATGAGAACTTATCCTCTGGATTGGTAGGTATGAGCCGTGCTGTAGATAAATATGGCGCAAACATTCGTGTGGCAAACTTACAGCAATATGCTTCGAACCTTGGACTGCAAACAGCTGTATCAAAGATGGACCAGGCAAGTAAGGCTATGTTAAGAACAATAGTAATACTGGATTCCACCCGGTACGCATGGGCGGATATGGCAAATACAATTAATATGCCAGCCAACCAGTTGCGTATACTTCGCGCAAACTTGGTATCCTGCGCCAGAGCATTAGGAAACATCTTTATGCCAGTCATTGCGGCAGTATTACCGTACATCAATGGCCTTGTAATCGCATTCCAGAGACTTTTAACATATATCGGTTCACTTCTTGGAGTTGATACCAAAATCGGAAAAATGTTCGGTTCTATTGGTGGCGGAAGCGAAAATCTTTCAAATGCACTTGATTCCATAGATGATTCTGGAATTTCTGATGTTGATAATGCTACAAAAGATACTAATAACAATCTGAAAAATGCGACCAAGAACGCAAAGAAGCTCAAACAGTTCCTTGCGTCCTATGATGAATTAGAAGTTATGAGCAAAGACGACAGTTCTCTGTCAGACCTTGCAAATTCTAAGATCAAAACGCCTGCTCTCGACACATCTGCCCTTGATGCAGGAATCCTCAATGACGCGTTGGATAAGCTTCTGAATGAATACCAGAAGAAATGGGACGCCGCCTATAATTCTATGGAAAATAAGGCCATGGCGTTCGCAAATAAAGTTACAGATGCATTCAAAAAACTTGCGAAGGCCGCAGAACCAACAACAAAAGCTTTGAAAAATCTCTGGAATAATGGATTGAAACAGCTCAGAGACTTCACATGGACAGCATTAAAAGATTTCTGGGAACATTTTCTAAAACCACTTGGGAAATGGACATTAGGAGAAAAAGGATTACCACGATTAATCAATGCTTTTAACGATTTTCTTGTAAAAATTAACTGGGATAAAATCAATGCTTCCCTTGTGCAATTATGGGATGTGTTAGAGCCGTTTGCCGAGAATGTCGGAACAGGATTACTTGATTTCTTTGACGATTTCTTTGACAAGGCGGCAGACGGAGTGAACAAACTCCCTGATCTGATTGACAAGTTTAAAGAGTTTATCGCGTCATTCTCACCAGAACAGGCACAGTCTATCGGATATTTTCTCGGACAGCTCTTGACTGCTTTCGTAGCATTTAAAGGGCTTACATGGTTTGGAGGTATTTTCGGAAAAGATGGAGCAATAGGTAAAGGCATTGCTATGTTAGCAGCGCATCCATATGCTTCGATAGCCACTGGGCTAGGTCTTACTGTTGCCGCGCTTGATAAATTCGGAGTGATTGATGTTGATTGGGAATGGCTATGGGACAAAATAAGTCAGCTAAAAGATACAGTTTCAAACTTTATTAATAATGTCGATTGGAGCTTTTTGGTAAAAACAATCGGTGATGTATGGGATGTTTTTCAACCATTTGCGCAGGGCTTCGGAGATGCCTTTGTTGATTTTTTCGATGTAATGGTAAACGTCATTGGCGCTCCATTAATTAACGCTTTAGCAGTTGCTCTTGAAGCGCTTGCAAAAGTTTTGAGTCTGCTTGATGATAAGCAAATAGAAGCGTTGGGATATGCACTTGGAACTTTTCTTGCGGTAAAAGGCGCGCTTAAATTTTCTAAAAAAATAATCGGCGTAGTTAGTTCTATTAGAGCACTCAGAACAATCTTTGGCGGCTTAGGAACAGTTCTTTCTACAGCTGGCGGAACATTGAAGACCTTCTTCGGTTCTGGACTCGGCTCTACACTTGTTGCAGGCTTTGCTGATTCCATGACAGTCTTAGCAGCTGCAATGGCGGGATTTAATCTTGGCAAATGGATAAGCGTTAATCTGTTCGGCGGCGAAGATAAAACCTTTGGGGAATTTTTGGAAGATAATGTGTTCGGATATCAAAAAGGTGATTTTACCGGTGCTATGAACGAATGGCTAAAGGATATTTTTGGAGTCGGAAATAAGCTTACAGAGGATGACTTAAAGGTATTCCAGGAATATGAAGATGCTATTCTTGGTCTGATTCGCGCCACTCAACTTTCTGGAACAGATGCGTATTCTTTGTTAGATTATTTAGACACGTTGAAAGACAACGGATATAGTACAGAGCAGGCGCTATTTGAACTTGAACTTAAACTCAATAATCTTGGGGTTTCATCCGAAACTTTTGAAAATGCGATAGCAGGAGTAAATGAACCAGTCAAAGACCTTGGAGACACAGCAGAAACATCCTCTAATCAGTTTTCAAATATGGCTGACCGGATTAATAATGTCTCATTTGAGGATATCTCAGAACAGCTTACGGGATTCCAGAACCTTATTCAAACTGTTGACTTTGCGACTCTGGTAACAGATACAGCAAATGCAATAGACCAGATGGGCGGTATCTGGGAAAACGGAAAACAGATTCTCGGTGAAAAGGCATTGCAAATTTATCAGGAAATTGCAAAAGGATTGGAGCCAGACGATAACGGCTACTACACTTTAGCAAATGGACAGATGGTGCAATTTGGAAAAGGTATTTCTGACTACGAAAGCACTCTGCAAAGTACAATGGATTCAACCCTACAGGGGGCAATCAACGGCGTTCTGGATAATAATTCTGGATTTGAATTATTTGCAGAACTTGGAAAGAATCAGATTGTTGCATGCGGTGATGGAATTATGCAGAATAGTAGTCAACTTACTGGAAAGTTAAACGAAACCATTACAACCGCAAGTTTAGAAGCAGGAAGTACAGCAAAAACTAGTGGAAAAGAAATCGGAGAAAATTCTGTAAAAGGAATTTTACAGGGATACGAAAGTCAAAAAGGCATACTCGGTACTGCAACTCAGAGCCTATTTGATGATTATGTTAAGAAGAGAGCACAAGAGTCTCTTGATTCTCATTCTCCATCAAGATGGTTCGAACGGCTTGCAGAATATTGCGGACAAGGATTCCAAAATGGATTAGAGCCGGGCTTTTCTTCGACGTTCACATGGTTTGGAAGAATCCGAACCAGAATCAGTAATTCTATTGGAAACCTGTATAATGTCGGTTGGAACTCTATCATCGGCTTAAGCAATGGAATCGTAGGCGCGGCACAACAGCTTTATGCAAACGTGCAAAAAATCGCGCAAAATATATCAAATACGTTCCGCAGAGTTCTTAAAATCCACAGCCCGTCACAGGTAATGATGGAACTCGGTGGATTCACTGTTGAGGGCTTCCAAATCGGTATGCAGAATATGCTTCCAAAAGTCGAATCAACCATCAACGATATAAGCGCAGAAGTGCAAAAGATTAATGCATCACCCGCAGACATTATCACAAAGAGTACGGCCTATCAGGAAGTAAAAAGCAGAATGTCTGTCGATACAGATGATTTTGTGGACGACATTCGGAAAGAAGTCATGGCAATCAGCAGTAACATGTTTGACAATAACCAGATGATCGGGCAGGCGGTCAAAAACGCCCTGAACGGCATGGCAATCTACGCAGACGGACATCTGATTGGGTATCTGAAAGAAGAAAATCAGCAGTTCAGAAACCGTAATGGCTACGGGCTGTTTGAAGGGTAGGTGATAGAATGAGTGACTTTATTTCAGGAAGCAGTTTCCAAGGTTATTTTTTAAAGTTCGGGGGAAGCGTTCTCCCGAACAAATTCTTAGCATATGATGATTACTCCGCAACCCCGAATCAGCGAACAGAGATAGAAGCGTACAGAGACTTAAACAATCTCTTGCACAGAGACACAAGCCCAAATTTTAAGACCAAAATAGACTTCAACACGCGACCGATGTGGCTACCGGACAAAATTAAAATGCAGTCTGTTTTCAAATCAGGCTTAGTCAATAAGGCGCAGCGGAAGTACAAAGTTACATACTGGGATGACGAAGAAAACACCTACAAGACAGGTGTTTTTTATATGCCTGATATTGAGTATAAACCTATCAGAGTTGTAGGAAATAACATTTTATATAACAAAATCAGAATCGCACTGATTGAATACTAACAACCAGAGTGCATGGGTGTCACAGCTCATGTGCTCTTTTATTTTATAAATAGACGGGAGGATGATTATGGCAGATACAGTATCTTTTGATAGTTTATTGAATACGACAGCCGGGATGACCTATGTGCTGAATAATCAAAAAAGAAATGGATATATTGTTTCTACAGAGGGCGTAGACTGGTTTAAATACGGAATCAGAACAGCAAATATGATCTACGTGGCTTCTAACGGATGGGTTGGCTTTGGACGGCCACAGGAGCATTTAAGCCTGTTTCAGTTTTCATATCGAATCGAGGAAACATCAATATATAGCGTTCTCAGGCAAGAGGGCATTCTTCAATCAGGCAAAAGATTCCTCAAAGTGCGCGTTGAGGGATATGCTTATAAAAGCAACTCATATAGTAACTATGCATATACCTATGAAGCCTTTTTAATCGAAGGACAAACTCTTTTTGTATATATCCCTAAACTTCCGGTAAGCTACCAATATAATCGTAATACAGCCTATGTGTATGATGGAAATAAAAAAGAATATATTTATTCTGTTAAAGCAATAAATAATGGTGGCGTTCAACCAGTTTCCATTCTTGTTGAAAATGCCGGTATCTATCAGCATGTGTCAGAGGAAATGTACACAGATAAGATCTGCACAGGAATTGAAGTAACAAACCCGCCAGATAAAACTATATATACTCAAGGTGAAAAATTCGATGCTTCCGGCATGATCGTAAGTGCCTTAGACAGCTCTGGCACAAAAACACCTATAACGAATTATTCAGTTACTGATTTTGATTCTGGAACCGGAGATAGGACGCTGCCCGTAATATACCAAGGGTTAAAAACAACTCTGAATGTAACAATTAATGCGAAAGATATTTTAAAAATAACCAAACTCCCAACAAAAGTGGCTTATGCAATTGATGAAGAATTTAACTCATCAGGAGTGGAATGCACATTATATAAAGCAGACGGCACAAAAGAAGTCGTGACATCGGAGTGTACTTTATCAAGCCCTAGTATGTCAGTTACCGGAAGACAGGTTATAACGGTCACATATCAGGAACATAGCGCTGCATTCTTTATTGACGTAGGTAGTAATATAGAAGCCCCAAGCGCGTATTACAAAAAAAGAGTCCCTTTTTCAAGAGGATTCCTCGATTCGAATGGGAATTTATCTATTAATAATCAGGCACGTGAGATTGTAGTGCCTAAAGGCGTAACCGGGAATGCCTTGAGGTCTTTTGGCAATGAGCTGTTGTCGATACATCTTCCAAATACGCTTAAAACAATAGGCTATCAGATTTTTTACAGAGCCACATCGCTCATCGACATTAACCTGCCTCCATCACTTGCCAATGCTGGATTAAGAGCTTTTACATCTCTCCCTGCAAAAGAAATATGGATACAGGGAATCTCACTGATTCAGACGCAAGCTTTCTATAACTGGTTCATGGCTACACGAATCTATCTGTCCTCTACAGTTACGGAAATGCAGACAAACTGTTTTGGATTAGCACGTAAGCTGAAAACCCTGGTTATTCCTAAAAGCGTCACTACGATTACAAATCAGTCGTTGCTTAATCTTACAGCGCTTGAAAAAATATATTTCATGAATCCATCACTTGCAAATATCGCATTGACAAAGGTGGATGGATTAAAAATATATGGTTTTACTGGTTCTACAGCTGAGACTTATGCCAATACGAATTCTATTGATTTCGTAGCATTAGGAGATTTTCAGTCGTTGGAACTGGTAACAGCGCCTAAAAAGACAAAGTACAAAATCGGTGATATTTTTGACGTATACGGAATTGAATTACAGGCTACTTACTCATCTGGCGAGAAAGTGTCCGTACCACCAGACTCTATTACGGGGTTTGATAGTACGGTAGAGGGAACCCAAACCGTAACTTTAAATTATGAATCTGCATCTGTTTCGTTTGAAGTTGAGGTTCTTTCCGCTACTGGTATCGAAATTACCAGTTTGCCAGCGCGAACGAAATTCAAAATAGAGGAAGACTTTGACGAGGACGGTCTTATTGTTTCAGAGGTGTACAGTGACGGCACAAAAGAGAGAATTGTAGATTTTATGCTGTCTGGATATGACAGTTCGACAATTGGGACTAAAAATATTACTGCATCATACGATGGAAATACTGCTTCGTTTCCAGTAGAAATTTCGCTGGATAATGCCTTAATCGGAATCACGGTTATAAAACTTCCAGATAAGACTGAATATAAACCGGGTGATACATTTACTTCTGATGGACTGCAGATTGGTCTCTTATATAGTGACGGAACGGTGACTCCATCAAGTTCAATAGGGACTTTGTCAAAGCCGAACATGAGCGAACTGGGGAAACAATCCGTGCTCATCACATACAGTATATATAGTAGTAGTGATGGTCGCACAATTACTTACGCAACATCTTTTGAAATCGAAGTTAAAGAAACAGTTGCATCTATCGAGGTCAACGAAAGATACGGGAACGTCCCGTATTTCTTTATTGGTGACGAAAATACAGGAAACTACAGGTATGCAGTAAAGAGCATTAAAGTAAATTACGAAGATGGAAGCAGTAAAATTATTACATCCGGCTTTACAGAAACCGAGGTTGATACATCGAAAGCAGGGGAATTTTATACAACACTTACTTATGCGGGTAAAGAGATACAAAATCCTTATACAGTTTATGGCAGCCCATTTATTACGAAAGCGGGGTATCCAAATGACGATGATATAACCGTGACTCTATATCTTGATACTGGACTTTATGTGGCAGAGGGAACTGGTACATTAGGACGTTCAATAAACAGTCCAATGTCAACTATGTATAGGATTAAAACCATGGAGATAAAAGAGGGCATCACCGGATTTAGTTATCTCACCGACTATTCTTCTGTTATCACCCTGCTATCCATTCCAAGCACAATCGAATCAATTTCAAACAAAGACTTGGAAAATATTTTAGGATCAGGATATAGTAACGCGACTATCCGCATCAACGCAAAAAAAGGCTCAATTCCGGGAGCGCCATGGGGGCAGACCAGTGCAACGATTGTCTGGGTAGCGAAGCCTGAAAAACTAAATATTGAAACACTGCCTACGCAAACAAGATACATGACGGGTGACACTCTTAGTCTGGATGGCTTAAAGTGCAATATACTATATTCCAACGGAAAAACATATACGCCTGACGGAGAAGTGTCCTATTCTCCTGTGGATATGACTACGCCAGGAAAACAGTTAGTAACTTTATCGTGCATAGAGGACGGAAAAACATTAACCGCAACTTTCAACATAGAAATCGTATCCAGAATGGCAGGAATCAGAATTTCCAGTTTCCCATCAAAGATTTACTATAAAATAGGCGAATCGCTTGATTTATCAGGATTGGAAGTTGTTGTAGTAGACGGGCTAGGCAACGAAAGCGCTCTTACAGATTACACCGTATCTGGATTTGATAGCTCTAAGACTGGCGTAAAAACCATCACAGTGTCTTATCAAACTGAAATTGACGGTATAGAAACATTCATTGGATATGATGAATTTGAAATCAAAGTAACCAAGGATGGGACGAACCCATTTGAAGATAATACCGACCCAATCAACGTAAAAGTGCATTGGATAAATGGTGAATTTGAGGACTTGACAAATGAACATATCCAGTCCAATTCCTTGTCATTACAGGAGTCATTGTGCAATAAAGCATACTTCATTTTTGGTGGCTGCATATCCAATCAAATCACGTTCAAATGTTATCATCCACAGTTTGTCGGGACAGATGAAACCACTTATCCGTCTGGAAAAATCGAGGTTTATCTTGAATGCAAAGGAACAGAAATCAAGATTTTCACTGGCGAAATTGCGACAGGAGAACGTGATGCAAATTCGTTTGTTCGTACCATTGTGGCATACGATTATCTGTATAAATTGCGAAATACCGATATTGCATGGTGGTATAAAAACAACACAAAAGACAAGCAAATGGTGTTCACACAGAAGCAGTTCAGAGATGCTTTATTCAAGTATCTTAGCATTGAACAAGTCGATGTAAAACTCAAATATGACAGTGCATATGTACCCAATACCGCCAACTCTTCTGAAATGAATGTGGCAAATATACTGGAAGATTTATGTCTGCAAAACAATGTTTTTGGGTGGATGAACCGGGATGGAAAATTTGAGTATAAAAAGCTTAAAAAGAACTGCAAACACCGTGGCACGACAGTTTCCGGCGTTGAAACATTTGATTTTTTTGAATCTGCGGTGCATCTTGACAGGTTTAAAAGTTTCAAGGCAACTGAGGGCAGAGTGTGGTATTTTAACTATGTTTACACCGACCCAGACCCGTCCGGCGAAGTATTTACATCCGGCGAACCGACCGCGCAAGATGCTTATGAAAGGAATGTTTTCTACAACCGAAATAGCTTTTTTGTAGGCAACCAAGACTGGTTGAATTACGCCTACGATGCGAATGAGTACGGGGATTACACCCGAACAAAACCGAAGTATAAAATCTGTTATGGAACTGTCGCAGAAGATATTATTAAAAAACAGTATTATCGGGCACAGGGATATTCCGTGGAAGTACAAGGGAATCCGTTCAATATGGTTGGACAAACCGTGGAAATGACACATTCCAAGCTTTCTGAGGATGGTTCTGCAATACAGTGGACGATTCACAGTTATATTATGAGCAGGACGCTGAAATTAGGCATTACAGGGATTATTGACACATACACTGCCAATAATTCCCCGTACAATGGAAACAATCAGCAATTAGGTAAGAACACGCCTGAGATCACATCCACAATCAACAGAACAAGGTCTGAAATGCCGACCATTAGTTATGCAGAGTTCACGGATGGCTCGGGTTCCGAATTTAGTCCCGCAACAATAGACGATTTTTCAAGTGGTTCTGGCAGTACTTCTGAACAATTAAAAAAGGCACAATTAAGATGTGTAAAGCGAATCAAAAAAGCTGATTATGACGCTCTTGTAGCCGCAGGAGCTGACCGGTCAGATACATTATATTTCACATTCGAGGAGGCTAATTGATGATATATAAGGCGTTTTTGAACAGACAGGAAATCACTGGGTTTCCTGTCAATGGGATAGAAACAACCGAAATTTATGGCGGCGACACGCTTCTCTGGAAAAAGGGCAATACTCTTCCAAATAGTTTTACGCTAACCGTTACGGATGCATTGACATATTATGTCCCGCCATCATCTTTTTACATAGCTTTCAAACAGATAGGATTGTATTCAACAGAATTAGATATAAATTTAAACCGGAATAATGTTGAATTTGGATTTTGGGGCGAAGATCAAATTACCGTAAATGGTAGTACACGAAGAGTTTCTTCTTATGCTTATTTATTGTGCAAAGTAAAAACAGAAGAGTTAAAGAAAAATATAGACAAAATCTTTTTTTTAACACTCGATTATGATGGAAAAGAGGCAGATTTGCCCCTTAATCCTTGGGCGAACCCTGAGGCTTACAAAAAAGTAGGTTCAAAAATTGTGCTTTCTGATAATATATTCAGCTTGGAAACATACAGTACAAGCAATATTGGAAATGGAGGGATACAGTTTTTTAACCTTAGAAATTTTAATACCTCCATTGGTGGTTACAATCCAGGCATTGGAGCCAGCATAACCGGCTCAGGAGCTTCAACGCCAGTACTTCACAACTTTGATACAAAAGCAGAATTAATGGAATGGGCAGTGTCATAAAGGAGAAAAAGCAGAATATGAGCATTCGAGCAGAGCCACAACAGACTCTTTTACTTATTTCAGAATTAATTTTGCCAAATAAGACCCACAAAACTGCAAATAAGAGCGCCTTTTCCAGAAAAATCCAAATAAGCCCTTATTTGCCGAAATAACCTCAAAATATCAGTCCTTACCGTACTAAAATGTAACTATATTAAAAATAAAAAATGAATAATTTGTAAACGTAAATTTTGCTTGTTTTCAGAATAAATCAATCATCTTAGAAATTATAAAAAATCAGATGAAAGTTTTCTGTCAACGAGCGATTTTCGTTTACATAATATCTCAATGTAACGTTACAATAACGTTACCAGTAACGCAATGTAACGCAATAGAATAAGAATAAGAAATAGAATAAGAATATAATTAATATATATACGAGATATATATTAATCGTCAAATAAGCCTTATTTGACCCTGACATTCTTAGTTCGTTTCAGCCCAATTCGAACCATTTTTATTAGCAACCTCGTATTTGGCTCATATAACGATTTTACGTGTGATTCGATAAAATCCTCAAATGACATATAAAAATTGATTTTAGGGGCAGATACGGAGCTTACAAGGCGTATTTAACAGAAAGGAGCAACGTGCATGAATAAATATGACAGGAACATCCCAGAACCAGGAACAATCGTAAGGCATTTCAAACGGGAAACAATCAGGAATCCGGGAACAAATGACTATCTGTATGAAATTGTTGGATTGGCTGAACATACGGAAAGTAAAGAAAACATGATGATTTACAGGGCGTTGTACGGAAGTGGGAAATTATACGCCAGACCGCTTGATATGTTCATGAGTGAAGTTGATCACAATAAATATCCGAGCATTCAGCAAAAATACAGATTCGAAAACAATGAAAGGAGCAACGTGATATGACAAACGAACAGAAAACAGTTCTCAGAAAGATTATTTATGCAGTCGAAACCGGCGGACAGGTTTATGGACAGCAGGATTATTCGGACTTCACAGAAGCCTACACCAACTCTTCTGAAGAACACGCAATTACAATCGGGGCCGGGCAGTGGTACGCAACCGAAGCACAAACGCTTTTGAAACGGATTCATGACGCTGACCCGGAAGCATGGGACCGGTTAGATAATATCGGATTATGGGAACAGGTGCAGAACGAAGATTGGAGTTGCTACAACATTTCTTCTAAAAGTCAGTTTGCCAAGCTTATAGTACGGCTTATATCGTCCAAAACGGGTATTAAATGCCAAGATAGCCTTATGGATGAACAATTAGCCGCCTATGCAGATGAAGCCTTTAAAAGGGGCGTTACGGACGCTAGAGGGCAAGCTATGTGTGTGAATTTTAGACACCAAGGTGGACTAGGGGCAGTAACGAGGATTCTGGCAAAGACTCAGAAACCATATACACTCGACAATCTCTATGCAGCCTGCCAGACCGATACAGGGAACCAGGTCGGGGCATATAAGAGCCGGCAGAGATTTGTTTATAATGCACTAAAAACACATTTTCCAGAAAGCGAGGTACAACAAATGGCAACAGTAAAAATTAGTAATTGCGGGCATGACGAGAACGGCAGATATGCAGGTGGAAAAGCCGGCGATCAGACCGGAACAGAATATCAGATTATGAATTGGTACAGCAGACCATGGCTCTGCGTTCTGAGATTTGAAGATAAAACAATTGCCGATATGATTGCCGATATGGCAACAAAAGCAGCTCAAAATAACCATATTGGTTACGATCAGGGAACCGTAGGGAACAGCAATGACAGATACACATTTTGGCAACAGCTCAAAGCTAACGGATATGACCCTGCTAAAATAAAAAAAGACTGCGAGAGTGATTGCAGCGCCAGTACAGCAGCTATCATAAAAGGTGCAGGATACCGTCTAGGCAATGCAAAGTTGAAAGCAGTTAGCATTTATTTGACTACTTACGATATGCGACAGGCGCTGAAAGATGTAGGTGCGAAAGTACTGACAGACTCAAAATATCTAAAGTCTGGCGATTATATTAAGGCAGGTGATGTTCTCCTGAATGACAATCATCATGTGGCAATTGCAATTACCAGTGGTTCATTATCTGGAGACACTGCGACACCAAACCAAAACTCAAAAATGAACACCAGAGCCTACATTGCGCAGATAAAAAAGGACACAAAATGTTATACAAAATCTAATAAAAAAAGCCCATCTAAACTGTTTCCAAAGCTGAAAAAAGGTGCAGTTGTGGAAGTTATGAAGTATGTAGAGACAGATAGTGCAGGGTTAAGATGGTACTTCATCCGCATCCCTTATCCGAATGATGAGGGATTTGTTTTTGAATTTATCCCAAAAGGAACATTCAAAAGAATCACAGAAATGGCCAAATGACGCTTGTAATATAACAGGTAAAATGATATAATAATTTTGTTCCATACATTCACCCTTTGTGAGCAGAAACCGCCAGTAAGCCCGGTTAATTCCCTCCGGACGCTGGCGGTTTTTATTTATCTCATTATGTAATTTTCATATTTTTCTTTGATTTCCCTTGCCCCATTTTTTCTTATCTGAACAACATCCCCGGAATCCATGACAAAATTATCACCTGCCGACTGAATGTGATCCATGTTCGCCAGATAGCTCTGATGGCAACGCAAAAATCGCTTATCAGACAGCTTTTCTTCCAGATCGTTCAGTTTGCAAGTGGTCACGAAACATCGGTTATCTGTCGCAAAAATATGACAGACCCTTGCCTGGCTTTCAATGTACTCGATTTCATCATATTTGAGCCGGTTAATCTGCCCGCGGAATTTGAACGTCAATGTTTCATCTTTCATCTGTGACAGAATCTCGTCAATAGCTCGGTATATTCTGCCGTATTCCTTGCCCTTGACCACATACTGCATAGCACCGACGTCAAATGCTTCTTGCAAATGAGAATCGTCGGCTGTCCAGAATATAATCTTTCCATCATATCCAACATCCCGGAGCTGGTTTGCAATTTCCAGACCGTTCTCCTTTTCCAGAATCATATCCAGTACAATTACATCGTACCATTTACCCTCTTTCACATCTTCAACAAGCGGATAGCCCGCCGAATATTCGCTAATTTCATACCGGTAATCTCCTTTGCGCCGCAAGAATCCCGATATGTGCTCTTTAAACAAGTCAACTTCAAGCTGATTATCGTCACATATGGCTATTCTCATATGCGCGCCCTCCTTTCGTAGTCTCAATTTTGTCAAAATACGCAATGATTTTGACAGTACACACATTTTTCTTCCTGTTTGTGGTATTATTGTCCCACAAACAAAGTGTAGCACTTGAAATTGTTAGTGTAAAGCATTAAAGTTTGACAAAATTCGCAAAATTGGTTTCTGTGTCCGGGTGGATGTGTGGATAAAGAAACTGCCTGTAAGAACGACAGGCAAAGAGAAAGAGGGGAATGAATGTCCCCTCTTTCCAATTTATACAAATGTAAAATATCCTAATGCTACAAATATTGCTAAGCCTGCGCCAATTAACATTCCAAAAAACGAGCAGAAATGTTTTACTGATGTATCATTTCTTAACAGATCAGTAAGCCCTGTAATTACAGAAGCCACTCCCATTAGAAAAATCAAAATTATTGGCATAGGAATAATTGTGCCTACGATAGCCATTACGAATGAAACAATCCCTAAAGTAGAATTTTTGCGTTTATCTTTTCCCATGTTTTTACCTACCATGTTGAACGTGCTGAAATCTCTACATTATCATGTTCTGGCAGATCATAATCAGAGATTTCAAAAGCTGTTGTTTCGCCACTTGTCACGTCAACATAGCCATAAAAACCGCCGACAATATCATCACCTTGTTTAAGAATAACAGTCACGCAAGCGGAAGTGCAGCTATCAGGGGCTTCACTTTCAATCTCACCGGTAATTGTGGTGTAACTGTATTCGTCTGTCATTTCAGATAAGTTTGACAATGAAAAAGCATCCGTTCCAGAGTCGCCAGAAACGGACTCTAAAAAGTCTGAGTCTTCATATGAAACAGAAAACTCGACAGACGCTGGGTCATATTGACCAATGTAAATTTTATCTGCCGAAAATACAGTATCTCCCGGAACAATAGATGAAAATGTATCATCAGTGCTCTTTAGTATTTTACCGTTAGCATCTTTTACAACGATATTTAAAGTTACATATCCATATTTTTTAGGGCTAGAGCTAGTAACCTTAGCTCCATATAAAACATATCGGTCGTTATCATAATCACTTGTCTGAATAGTCCAACCGCTCTGCGTTACAGTAATATCTTGGTTCTTTTTCTTTTTGCTCTCTTTTTTGTCTTTTTTCTGCTCTGTTTTTGGCACTTGCAATTCATCAGAACTGAGTGAAACGCTTCCGCCTTTGGCGTATACAGGGACACTCAGAGCCATAACACCACATAAAACTAATGCAATAATCTTTTTCTTCATATCATGCCCTCCAATTGTTCTTAAATAAATCTCATATACTGCACTGCAATAAAAACTACTTCAATGATTCCGACAATAATTCCGAACCATGAGCCAATATGCCTATATTCCTCTTTCTTTGTGCCAATATCTACTAATCCTACAATTGCTCCTGCCAGAGCCAGAGGAAACGACAGGATAATTGGCAACGGAAGAATGAATGCCACACCTGCCAGAATACAGGAAATGACGCTCAGGGTTGAATCTTTCTTCTTTTCACCTTTGCTCATACAATCCCCTCCCTTGTTAAAATTTTACAATATTATACCACTTCATACAAACTGTGTATAGTAAAACATCAAAAAAGTAGATTATTTTTGCAGAAAAACTCCATGATTTTGCACTTTCAAGAAAAACTATACAAGTTTGTGCTATAATGCGTGATATATTTTTAGAAAGAGTTGGTAATAATGGAGAAGAACAGATACAGGATAGTCGTACTCATCCTGATATTTTACGAAATATTCTGTGCGGTGCATATACCGTCACATGATATAGCAGAACGTCACCGCAGAGATGTGCAGATCACAAAAGAAGCTGCGAAACAAATTTATCCCGCCCAGACGCAGGAACTGAATGAGACCAAGGAAATTTGCAATGTCAGATGTTATATTCGCAAAAGCACAATTTTCTTTGAAATTGCGAAGTTTGCCTACGAAATAGCAAAAGTCCATGTGTATATTTGGCAGTTGCCAAGGGGAAATATCGGTGGTATAATGTTGAAAACGAACTGATGTTCGGTTCTATTTCCCACAAGCCGGACATATACTGTGGTATAGGTGGTAGTTGTGACAGGGAGGGCTATTTATGGATTATAAGAAAGAGATTATTGAAATGGTGCAAAAGATAGATAGTGAAAAATTTATGAAATTCTTGTACAACATGATTGTTTCATTCAAGAGTCAATGGGGATATTAGAAAAAGACAGGGAATTAATCCCTGCCTTTTTTGTGAAGAAATTCAATCATGTCGAAAACGCTTTTCTTATCAGATTCGCTTAATTCAATTAGCAACTTAACATGTTCAACGACATTTGAATTTGACATCAATTTTGGAATAAAATCTGTGTCTGTTTCTAAATTTTCCTCCCATCCCATTAAACAAGCGGGTGTCGTGCTAAGTGCTTTTGCTAATACATTCATATATTCGGCAGGAACTTTATCAATATCGCCTTTTTCATATCTGAATATAGTAGACCTTGACACTCCCAATTTTTCTGCCAACTCATCAGCGCTCATATTAAGTTGTTTTCTTCTTTCTTTTATTCGTTCGCCAGTTTCCGACATTTTTCACACCTCCTTTCTGAATACATAATAACACTAATGATGCAAAAGTGCAACAAAAATAATTGCAAAAATGCGATTTTATATGTTGACATATGCGACACTTTGGTGTAATGTATAATTACAAAGTTGCATTAATGCTACTAGAAAGGAGGAGCGCGAATGGTTGTTAATATAGCTAGACTTAAAGGAAAAATCGTTGAACGTGGAAACACTCAGGAAGCTGTTGCAAATGCAATTGGAATGGACAGAAGCACATTCTACAGAAAACTAAAAGATGGCGGAGAGAAATTTACAATCGGAGAAATCCACGGAATTGTAAATGCAGTTCCTTTAAGCAAAGAGGAAGCTATAGATATTTTTTTTACATCATAGTCGCAATAATGCGACTTAAATATATTACACGAAAGGAGATAAATGAACAGCTTACAGATTTTTAACTCAGAAGAGTTCGGAGAAGTTCGGACAGTGGAAATTGACAGGAAACCGTACTTTGTAGCGAATGATGTAGCGAGAGCACTGGGATACAAAAGACCAGCAGACGCAGTTACGGCGCATTGCAAGGGGTCGGTAAAACACCGATACCTTACCGATGGAGGCGAACAGGAATTAAAAGTCATCCCAGAGGGTGATATATACCGCCTTACTGTTCGTAGCAAACTTCCATCAGCTGAAAGATTCGAAAAGTGGGTATTCGATGAGGTCCTTCCGGCAATCCATCACAATGGCGGTTATATTATGGGGCAGGAAAATTTGTCTGATTCAGAATTGATGGCTAAAGCTATTCTGGTAGCGCAAAAAACTATCGAACATAAGAACCAGATTATTGAACAGCAGAAAGCTAAAATCGAACAGGATAGACCAAAGACAATCTTCGCAGATGTGGTATCTGCAAGTCACACATCAATTCTTATCGGAGACTTGGCGAAACTTATCTGCCAGAACGGGTACCAGATAGGACAGAAACGATTATTCCAGTGGATGAGAGACAATGGCTACCTGATGGTTTCCGGAAGCTCACGAAATATGCCGAAGCAGAAGTATGTTGAGCAGGGATTATTCGAAATCAAAGAATCCAATGTTCAGAATCCAGATGGTTCGGTCAGAATCACACGCACGACAAAAGTTAGTGGGAAAGGACAGTTGTATTTTGTAAATAAGTTTCTGGGGCAGGAAATCGAAAAGGCAGATGGCGATTGAGAAAGGAGAAGCAATGGAATTTAAAGATGTTTCTAATTATTCAAACGAGGAAATCTGCGAGATGATTTACAACTTAAATAATTGGAATTGGGACGAACGAGTAGGAGAAAAACCAGAGGGATTCGACCAGATGCCATGGTACAACATTTACTGGTGGCACAAGCTGAAAAAGCGAAAAACAAGAAAAGATTACATACAGCCTGCTATGGGTTATTTACAACAGCGGGTAACAATGAAAGAATTTTATTTCTTTATAAATGTAACTCACAGCAAGCGTATGACATCAGAACAGTTTGAAAAATGGTGGGAAAAAGAAAAAAACACCTTGTGGTTCGCTTTTCCTCATTGCTACCAAAAGGGCAATGACAGCTATGAGTGTCGTGATCACGTATGGTATTAGGAACATCCAGAAATCGCGCTTTTCTGTATATATCAATCCTGCACCATCAAGTGTGATTGAATATCCGTCATAGACAGGCTCGTTAAGTTCCCCGATGCAGCCACATTTATGGGGTTCAATTAATCCATGATCGAGCAAATAAGAAGCGTATTGATTTCCCGTTTCATCGGATGTGTGGCAGATTCTATGACACTCATCAAAAGTTAGAAACTGTTTCTTATAAAGCTTTTTTAATAATTTATGAGCTGTTTTTTCTAATTATGAGCTGTTTTTTCTAACACGCATTTTCTCCTTTCATAAGGAGTATAGCACAGAAAGGAATGAAACGGAATAGAGTTATTCCAGTGATTAAACAGGAGGTTACAGGATGAACAAAAAAGAATTTGATGAATTTGAGAATATGACATTAGAGGAAAAGAAAAATAAGATTATCGAAATAATTCGTAAGATTCCAGACGAATCTCCAATTCACAAGGCGTTGTACGAATTTATAAAAGAGGTAACACGTACATGAGTCAGCCAAACGACTTCAAGCACTTCACCGGAAAGAAATCTCCGTTCAGAGCACAGAAGCGGAAGAAAAAGGTGAAAGCAAAAAGAGTGCACAGAAATAAATACGAAAGGAGATGAGAATGTGAAGATTGCTGATGAAACAATTATCAAGTTCAGAAATGGTAAAGAATTGCATATGCCGCCCGAAATGTACGAAGAAATTGGAACTAAAGGAAAAGGTATCGTGGAGTGTAGTTGGACAGAAGGTGAATATGACTTCAAAGTTCAGTTTTCTTTGGAGGATGTGCTCCACATCACAAGAATAACGCGGAACACATCCAACAAATGTAATTAGTTCTCGGCACTAGGCTGTTTGACAGCTTTGAAATTCTTTACTTTCTCTTTATCCAGTTCATTGAGAAAGTAATCTTCATCGTGGAAATCCAGAAGATCAGCAAATTCTGCGCGGTATTTGAAGTATCTCTGGCAGATATGAGAGTTGTCCAGGCTTCCCGGTAATTCAGCACATAACTTAGCAACAGCCAAATCATGAGCGATTTGTAACTTATCCATCGTTATCACCTCCTTTGAGGTGATTATAACACAAGAAAGGAAATACATGAGAAAAAGAATAGCAGCAATTTTGTTATCTGGAATTATAGCATTTGGATTAGCTGGTTGCACGACAGCGGACACAGTAAATCATAATTTATCAAAAGAAGCCAATGAGTTTAATGTGTACAGAAAAATTACTGTAACTAATGCCAGAACTGACACAATTATGTTACGGGCAGAAGGGTATATGTCACTTAGCAACAACAGTTCAAGCGAATTAGTGGTAACAATCAAAACCGGAGAGAACAGTTACTACAAGGATTACATATACTTGAACGATTGGACTTGCTATGTAATGGAACAGACGGAACCTAACAGCGCAGATAAATACCATTATGAATTAGTTTTCTATCCTGAGAGATTAATCCCAGATGTACAAATTAAATAGGTAGTTAGAAATGCAGGAGGTTACAGGATGAATATCCTAAATGCTATTCCCATGTCAGCTATGTTAGCCATTTGCAGTTGCGTTTCTTACTGGCACGGGAACAACAAATATGGCGGAAGAAAGATAGGGCTGACTTACACAATCATACTTGGAATTGCTGCCATGATTCTTTCAATTGCGAAGCCAATATTTGTGTGAATGAGGAGGCGAAAAGTGAAAGCATTAAAGGAAATTTTAAAAAGAATATTCAAACCGCAGATTGTGAGAATCCCAGATAAAACAAGGGTAATATGTTTTTCAAAAAATGGAGAAAAGTATTTGAAAGTATTCAATACCGAAAGCGGTGCAAACATCTGCTTCCAGGTGGAATCCATTGATTATGCAAACAGTGATTTAAAGAATGAATATCACCCAGAAACGATGTTCGCAGATATTGAAAGTGATCAAAGTATTACGATTTTAAACCAGTAGGTATAATCGTTGCATTTTGAACACTTAGGGATGGACTTACCAGATTTTACAGTTCTTTTGGAATTGCAATTACAGCAAGCGACAACAGTAGTTTCGGATACTTTTTCACCAGAGCGGTAAAAACCATCCATGTAAGGAAGCAATATCAAATTCTTATCTCCTTTCAAGTTACTCGGCATGTCGGTGCCTGTAAGAACATTATAAGGAGATACAGAATAAAACTCAATATCATATCGGAGGGACATAAAATGGCAAAATCATTAATCCTGTCAGCTCTGATCGGCGGTATGTCACCGTATCTGCCGTTCTGGAGATTTGACAGAGCATCACAGCCAGTTGCAGTGGCAATCGTAATATTCGTATTATCATTCGTGGTTATCTACCCGGATGAAATTAAAAGAATCGGAGGAAAAGAGAGATGATTAATACAAAAGCAGGAGAACTTACACTCAAAGGAAGTAAAACGGAATTAATAGCTGACTTAGCTGTTATCGTTCGGGGAATCAAAGAATCTATTATGGAAGACGATAAAGTAACAGAGGAATCTGTGAAGCAGGAGATTGACGAAGCAGTCAAAATCGGATTGATGAACGAAGAAGAGTTTGAGACTGTTCGAAAAGAAAAAATCAAGGAAATTGCAAAAACATTGTTTGGTGAATTGTTTGGAGGGCTTTTCGATGAAGATAAATGAATTTGATAAGACCGTAGATGAGCTGTACCAGTTATGCAGACGGGTTCAGAAAGAAACCGGCAGAACGGTAGCATTTCATTTCGCAAACTACAAGATCGGATGCAGCCTACACATCAATATATATAAGAAAGAATCATTAAGAGAGTTTGATATGTACAGCATTGCAGAGGGCGGTTATCAGCAGGAAGAAAATGTGAAGAAGGTAACTGACCATTTAAACAAAATTCTGATGGACAACAAATGTCCGTATTGTGAGGGGGATTGTGATGGAGAAAGAAAATAAGATGGATTTCAGAGCAGAGACCGTAGCCGAGGAATACGCTGAGCTTGTCGGTAGGATGAAAGCGTTTGAAGCGTATCTAAACACTACCGAAGCAGATACGTATTTAAAGAAAGAAGTTTGTGCAGCTATGCTCGGACTGAATTTGGAGGACAAGGAAAAATGAAATGCTATAAGGGATTTGACAAAGGCTTAAAATGCCGTGATTTTCAGTATGAAATCGGCAAGGAGTATGAAGAAGAAAGAGCCGAGATTTGCGATACTGGATTTCATGCTTGTGAGAATCCGTTGGATGTATTTGGATATTATGCACCGGCTGATTCCAGATATTGCGAAGTCGATCTGGATGCAAACGATCAGAAGTCTGACGACAGCAAGAGAGTAGGAAAGAAGATTTCTATTAAAGCAGAAATCGGAATTGCCGGAATTATTAAAGCCGGTGTGGAGTACATCAAAGATCAGGTTAACTGGGACGATGATAAAAAGTCCAACACCGGAAACCAGTCAGCGGCAACCAACACCGGAAGCTGGTCAGCGGCAACCAACACCGGAAACCAGTCAGCGGCAACCAACACCGGAAAC
>ERZ772897.698-NODE-698-length-39580-cov-19.203669_pt1 | contig 39580 bp, 23 predicted proteins | sample MGYA00512125_ERZ772897 | MGnify/ENA primary metagenome ERZ772897 (study PRJEB29015, sample SAMEA2737660) | human gut metagenome | biome: human gut; feature: human-associated habitat; material: faeces | place: China | collected 2012 ... | reverse complement strand
TGCAGGAAACGGAAACTATAACCAACGCCCTTATCGAAAAGGCAAATGAAAAGGAGCGGCAGAGTGCAGACCTCGACAAGGCTATCAGCGAGAAACGCTCCAAACTGAACAGGGAAAAAGGGAGCGAGCTTCTGAACGCCGCTGTCGGCTGGGCGACCGGAAAGTCAAAAGCCCTGAAAAATGAAATCGAGGATTTGCGCAGCGAGATTTCCACGCACGAGGAAACCATTGAACAGTTACAATGTAAAATCCAGACCATGCAGAGCGACCATCAGCGAGAACTGATGAGCTTGAAGGGTAAGCACCAGTCCGAACTGAGCTGCAAGGAGACGGAACATGCGCAGGAGACAGCGAGGCTCAAAAAATATATTGCATGGCAAAACCATATCATTGGCTGTCTTAGTTTTCTGCTGCTCAAAACAAGCGACATTTTCCGTAAGGCCGTTCACTGTATCATCCGTTTTGCCCGTGATTATTACAGACCCCGCTTTGATACGGAGCAGGTGTCGGATATTAAGAGTGCTCTTGACCTGTTTGGGGATGACAGACAATCGCACCGTGCAGCCGGGGATTTCCTATATTTCACAGCCAAACAAAAAGGGGAACTTGATAGCTGGGAGCAAATCAAAGCCAGACGGGAGGTGGATAATGTGGTGGAGGGGAATTATGACCAACAACAGAAAAGAGGATTTTCGATGAGAAGATAGATTGTAGTATATCCACTATCAGTAAATAAAAGAGCCATATTACTCCTGAAAAAAGTTTTATATGGCTCTCTGAAAAAAGTAGGAAGGGGGTTACCAATATTCTATGGTTCGTTTTTCCGTGTATTCTTCGGAATTGGCACAACTGACTTTCCGCTCTATCCAATTCTTCTGCTTATCGAACTTGGTATAGGTATAATGATAGGTAGTGGTTCCATCTGCCGAATGCTTTTCTACCATCGTTGCCGGATATTTGTTGTCACCTTTATAGCTGTATGTATGGGTAACGTAGGCCATGTATGAAGTAAACTTATGACTGGTGATACGGTTGCGCTTATCAAACGTATAAACCTGGTCAAGTTCTGTATTGGTGGATGCATCCGAACAAATATCCGAACGTTTGCCATCCTCTATGGTAATATTGACAACCACATCGTCCCAGCTATCCAATTTATAGGATGTTGGCGTGATGTATTTGTAAGTACTCGGGCCGTTATTGTAGAAGTCTTCTTTGAAGATGAGATTGCCTGCCTGGTCGAATTTATAAGAGCTTTCGCTGCTTTTTACAGACTTGACCGCACCGTTCAGCCCGTAAATGTCTGTCCCTTTGTAGCGCAGGGTCTCTGCCTGAGCAGATTGCCCGCCTTCTCCAACTGCTTTTTGGGAAGCTATTGTTTCTTCATCCCAGTAAGAGATGGTGCGAACCATAGTCAGGGTAGGCGTTTCGCCCGGCTTGACTGAAGGAGAACGGTCTTGATTCGATGTAAATCCATATCTGGTTGCTTTATAATAGGTACGCAAAGCCGGTATCTCATCAATATTGGCCGGGAAAGTAACGGTAGCCTGTGTCCAGTTACCCTGTTCATCATACACATATTCATAGGATATGGTAAACTTCATGTCATCCACCCGCCAGCCATTGCCACTGCTCTTATATACCCCGCCGTTGTATGTCCAAGAGGCCAAATCACCGTGTGAGTTATACGTAAAGCTGCTGGTAGCAGTCAGCATTTCTGTGCCTTGGTCAAATTGAACGGGAATCTTTTCTACCGCCTGTGTACACAGATGACCTGTATAGGTATAGGTGGTCACCGATTTTTCCGTCTTGTAGCTGTCAATGTTTTTTAAGAACAGGTTGGAAGTATTCGGTGTTTCAAAAGACTTCAAGTGGGCGAGCGAATCGAACTGAAGTTTATAGAGGGTTACACCGGCTTCTGTGGCTAAGGAGCGTTCTTTTTCGGGTAGAATGGATTTTAAAGTACCATTTTGATGATACTCATACAGATAGTTCCATGTTCCCGGATTTCCTCCTTGGTCTCTTTCGCGTCGGACAAGGCGGTCAGCACTGTCATAAATGAAACCATTGTCTTTGTATCTCCGTTTATAGCGTCCGTCATACACCGATTTGATTAGGGTCAGGTTGGAACGGCTGTCATACTCATAAGAGATGACATCGAAGCCGGATGCCCCTACATTGAAAGAGGTGCGTCGCTGTTCGGACAGGCGACCGTTCGGCAGAAATTCATACTGAGAGGTGTACGTCACACCCCAGGCCGCATTGTGGTAATCATATGATACCAGTTTCGGACAGCCCTTTAGCCCCATCTTTGCCCAATCTGTAGGATAGTTTACGAAATAAGGCATCAGTTCCTCCATGTTCATATCCACCCTGACCGGGTCAAAATACACCTGTAGCGGTGTATAGGGTTGGTCGCTCTCATCACTGCTATTACAGCTTGCTGTTCCTATGGTCAGCAAGCCGAAAAGACTGAGAGTCTGTATAGTCTGTAACACTTTCATATTTATAGTCTATGTTATTATGGTATCGCTTAATGGTTCTCCTTACAAATTTCATGTAACGGGAAATTCTCAACGTTCCATATAGGATACGCTTTTATTTTATCTTCACAGCAAGAGTAAAGACGGGAGATTATTTTCGAAGGGATGTCATCGCCCATCAAACCGGCTACATATACGTTTTTATTTCTTTTGCCGGATAAAATGATTTCACCTTCGTTCACCACCTGATGGAACGAAGATCCGCCGAAACTGCCGATTACTCCTCCGATAGCGGAAAATTTAGCCGGCAAGTCATGCTTAATCTCAATATTACCCGCATTGTATAAATCCAATAGATAGATATTATCACTACGACCAGGTTCTAAACGTCCGCAAACCCCTCCTATCTCAAATGTGGATGCCGCATTGTGTGTATCCAAATAGATATTTCCTCGATTGTGAAGATGTTCCATATCAGTTTCACAAGTTTCAAAAGCCCCGAAAACACCACCGATGCAGTTCCCTAATGATTCGGCATTGCTCACCCATTGTACTGATATGTCACCTTTATTCTCTACAGATACATCTCCTTTAATAGATATTTTTCCACCATTGAAAATTTCTCCAACGACCCCACCGATTTTGCCATCTTTGCATGGAGCCACGGTCAGATTACCTTCATTTATGATTTTTCCGGACAGGATTGTTCCAGTTTCATTTGTACTAATCATTTTACCAATCAAACCACCCAATTGTAGGTTTTCAAGTCCTTTTGCATCTCTGATTGATATGTTCACTTTGCTTGTACAGTTCTCTATATGGCTATTTTTCAGGTATCCGGCCAATGCACCTGCAGATACAGAACCGGGATAGTCTTCTTTTGAGATATTGATGGTAATATCGCCTGCCAGTATCAGGTCTTTTATTGCCGTACCATCCACGCCTCCGAATTCCTCAAAAAGCCCTACACACACCCAAGTGTCAATATTATCCTTAATGACCACCTTTACATTATCAAAAGTAATGGTATGGTCATTTCCGTCCAACTCTCTGACCGATAGCTTTATCGGTGCCCACTCTCCGCTGATTTTAATATCATCCACCAGTTTGATGCAGGCTTCTTTTGCCGGTACTTCCTTGCCGGTATCAGAAGTAAGTGCTATCCTATCCTTCACCATTAGCGGGTTGGCCTCCAATACTTCATTCAGATAACGCAGTTCACTCTCTTTTCCGATTTCAAACACCTGTTCTGCCTCGTTGAAATGCAAGGCGGTGACTTTTTCTTCACACGATGTCAGCCAAAGAGACAGACAAGCGACAAGGTAAGCTATTCTTTTCATAAAGCTGTTCTTCTTACATATCTGCTGCATAATTCTCACCCTCCATGATAAACATTCCTGCCTCTTTCCAATAGTAAATCACATACGGCTTAATCTGACCCATTTCGTTGATGTCCTGTGCAGGCATTCCGCTGAAACGGGTAAAGACCACAGCGTTTCCCTCTATCTCTCCGGCGTAATACTCCACGGTAGCGGTAGGGATGCTTTCCCCTTGCGGAGGATACCTGGTAATCTTCTCCATAAACACCTGATTTCCTTTTTTCTCCAGAGTGAACGAAGTCAAATCCCTGCCATATTCTTTAGTAAAAGCTTCTTGGGGAATAGTATTGTCTTTCAGATAGAAAGCATACTCGGGAGAGACATACCCCACGCGCTTGTCCTTAGCAGAAAGTTCCACCTTGAACCATCCTTTTTCTTTCCCCAGCACCCTAAAACTCTGTCCCCGGTCGGCTTTCATCAACGGAGCACCCGATACCGGTGTAGAGCGGACGTTGATCTTATCTCCTCCACTGATGAATACGTAGTTACATTTGTCTTTCTGCTTGAACGCCACCGGGTCTGAGCCGGGCGGTAGGAAAGTCACTTCATGGGTGGCGGGATTATATTTGAGTTCCGCTTTCTGTTTTCCCATGCCTCCTTCTACAGCCACTGAGGCTCCTGTTTCATCGATGAGATAGATTTCAACAATGCTATAGGTAAGCCCAGAGCCCCCTTCAAACACATTGTAAACACCGTAACTGCCATCTGTCGGTGTGCTATACAGGTCTATTTCCAACTGAATCTGGCAGTTGTCTTCCCAATATTCCCACTTGCCCACAAAAGGTTTGGTATTATCCGACTGTGTAGCAGCGTGTGCACTCAGAAAGCCGCAAACAAGGCTTATCAAACTAAAGCAAATCCATTTTCTCATATTATACATTGTTTTATTGTTGTTTTAGTTTTTGTATATCAGAGCTTAAAGTTTATAGGCAAGGTAAATTCCATATCTACAGGATTATCGTCCTGTGTGCCAGGCTTCCAGCGAGGCATGGACTTCACCAATCGGATAGCCTCCTTGTCCAGGTAATAATCCACCGGATTGGGCACCCGGACATTGTCGATGGAGCCATCACTCTTGACCGTAAACTTCACCACTACCCGGCCTTGAATCCCCGATTCCTGACACACCTTCGGATATTTCAGGTTCTTGGATATAAATTCCACCAGCGCATTGAAGCCGCCGGGAAATTCAGGAGCTACCTCGCGTTTGTCTTGCAAGATCTCTGAGTGCATAGAGAGATTAGTCGATGCAGTTGTTTCTGTTGTCATTGCTGTATTCATTTGATTGAGAGCCTGTGCTTCTGCACCCAGCCCCATCCAAAGGGCAGCGAATAATCCTGCCCAAATCAGTTGTTGTTTCATACTTATTTCGTTTTAAAATTTCTTATTTGTTCAAACCGGCACAGAAAACTTTCTGACCGTCAACACCTGTGTCCTGAATCATGCCTTCCCATTTTATACCCGATGAAAGGAGTCCCCGATTCTCCGATACAAATGACCGTCATCCCCATCATACATGTCTCCCTCCAACTGCCTGAGACGGGTCCGCATGCCTTCTGCGTTGATGATGGTGAAGAGACCGTCGGCTGTCGGGCTACCATGTTCATTGGGTGTACCGTCTTTATCTGACAATATTCCACCCGGCATGATGTTGATTTTCAGTGTCACAGCCAGTACTATCGCTATGATCACCAATGCCACCAGCACAAAGACCATACAAGCGGCAAGTATGGCGATGGAAACAGAACCCAAGGCATAAAGGAAGCAGACCGCCAATGCCGTAAGCAGATTTTTGCCTGCCAACTGGAACAGGATAATACCTATCTGAATAACCTGGCATATGCCGATACCCCAATATATATAGGTAGGATCGTAGCCACCAATGCCCCAGATGACCAGTGCTATCAATCCGAGCAGCCAAGTATATATACCAAATTTCAAGTTGACAATCCTGTTTGCTGTCATCGACACATCTTTCAAGGTCATCAGAAAAAAGACCAACAGATTGACAAGCACATAGATGAAAAAGATGAAGTTGACAATAATAAGCCACCATGAATTGACAAAGGAATGCATGAAGAACCACAAAGAATTGCCCCCCATCTTCGCCACGTAGAATAGGATAAAAGAGGATGTTATGGTTAACAATACACCGTTGATAACAGCCCACTTCCGGTAGTTTTCTCCATCTTCTGTCCGAACGTTGAGCGACAAATGGCGGATGAATTTGCACTCAAACCACATGAAGAGTGTCAGCACACCGATAAGGGCAGCCATCCACCGGTAGCCGTCACCCTCCCAGTCGAGCAGCTTGTACCACTGCTTCATCCGTACAGGAGCACCACTCTTCGGCGAGGGACTTTCTGCCAGCACGAGGTATTGTGCCTTCAGATAGCCCGTAGTGCCCTGGTAGTTCACTTGCACCCAGTCCGACTTCCCTTGCAGCTCGCTGGCCGCCAAGGGGCAATCTACAATATCGCCGTTCTGTAACTTCAGCAAAATCTCGGATTTTACCGACGGTTCACTTCTCATATTCAGAGACGAACTAACATTCACCTTATACGGGTATGCCCCAAGGGAGAGAGCAATCCAGCATACAGCCAGAAATACCCAGAGACGTTTCATATCCATAGCCATCAATCATCTTGTGAGAAATCAAAAGGAAGAAAAAAAGTAATGACGAAAAACAAGGCCATCATTCCGAGTTGGAAAATCCACTTGACAAGAAAAACAAAGAGAACCAACAATAGAATGGCAAAAATTAGCATGACAATCGGGTGGTCGGATGCCCAGGAAGCTGCCGACAGCGGCAATACAGATAGTATAATCATATATTGGATAAGGCCTGTACAGTTCCTACACAGCCATTAATTAAACCACGAAGCGTGGAACTGCAATGCTACCACGTCTTAGTTTGAAGGTCCTGAGAAAACCCGAATGTACAGATGTAGTAATAGCAGCCCACGCTATAGCGTGAGAACCACTATGCTATCCCTTGTACATTCTTTGAAAGTTTCTCAGGTTTTCAAACTACAAGATAAGCATAACGCTTCTTCAAATTTTATATGTCTTGGAGAGAGTTTCCTCTCTTCGAATGCAAAAATAAAGAAAAATGTTTGAAAAAGAAGTGGGTAGAGCAAAAAGTTATCCATTCTTTATTTCTTTTTCCTTGGTAGATTAAAAATAATAGATTAACTTTGCATCAACAAATCCCGCCCGCTTCCCGTAAGATTAGCGTACCCAGCGGGACATTTTTTATTTATGGGAATTAGATATACGCACCAAGCCATAACCACAGAGCAGCAAATTGACATTCTCAAAGAAAGAGGTTTGCTTATAGATGATGTCGAGCAAGCTATTGAAGTTCTTGATACCATCAGTTATTTCCGTCTTGCAGGTTATTGGCGACATTTTGAAATTGACCGCTTCACACATCAATTCAAGGACGGCAGTAGCTTTGCTGACGTTATAGACCTTTATTTTTTTGATAAACAACTTAGGGCTTTACTGTTTACTGCCATCCAAACGATTGAAGTTTCTGTCCGCACAAAAATAATCAAGCATTTTGCCCTCGAATTCGGTGCATTTTGGTTTATGGACGAAAACCATGCTACCAACAGAACACGTTTCGTAGCAAACTTGGCTGTCATCCGTAAAGAAGTATCTCGCTCGCACGATGATTTTATCATCGAACATTTTCGCAAGTACAGCGAACCCGACCTACCTCCTGTATGGAAAACGTTGGAGGTTGTATCAATGGGTACACTTTCCAAACTCTATGCGAATTTTTCGGACGCTGCGGCAAAACACGCTGTAGCAAGAGAATTCGGTTTGAACCATCATAAATTTTTCAGAAGCTGGTTGGAATGCCTTGCTGTACTTCGCAACTGTTGTGCCCACCATTCAAGACTGTCAAATCGTGTCTTTCCTGTCAAACCAATGATGCCGGAGCGTATGCCTCATACTTGGATTGCAGACTTCTCGTTTCGGGAACAAACCCTTTATCCACAACTCTGCTATGTAGTGTACTGGCTCAACTCTATTTCTTCCAGCAATACTTTCATTACCGACTTCAAGCAATTATTGGCAAAACATCCATCTGTAAGGACGCAATTATTAGGTTTTCCTCGTAATTGGGAGCAAGAACCTTTATGGAAATAATGAATACCTGAAAAATAGGAATAATATCAAACAAAATGCAATATTTTTGTTGTGGTTTAGAGAGTGAGCCAAAACAGATGTGGAATATCGGAAGTAAATAGCATTGAAAAAAGAAAAAGCACTCATATTGACATGTCAAATTAGTTAAGAGACAATAAAAACGTTAAATCTTCATCTTTTAGAATACACCATTAAAGATTACGACCGTATTTCGGACTTATTGCTTATAAAGTATTGAGTAATAATCGGTTGTAAATACCTCTATTATCCATGAACGAACCAGAGAGAAATACTTTAGTATCCTTGCTTCCGCCACGAATACTTATATTGTGGTTATGTGAAATTGTCTTATCTCGCATACCAGCACCTTGCCAATCAAATGTGCGCAACTTTGAAGGATCATATGTACCACCCTCCCAAGCACGACGTACAGATTCAAGTACATATCCTGAATTATCTTTTTTTACATACTCCATACGCTGGTCATACTCCCAGTTCGGTTCCATAGAGGGATACCCACAACTAGGGTCGATACTGTAACCGCCTTCACCATCATAAATATAGCTACGTTCAGCTTCACGTAGGTACTCCAAATACTCGGCACCGTTACGCACACGACGATAATTATCTACTTTACCGATTGACAGATAGCCACTATATTCTACATTAACCTTGCCACTCTCACCTTTTTTGGTCGTTACCAAAATTACACCATTAGCACCACGAGCACCGTAGATAGCTGTAGCTGAAGCATCTTTCAAAACTTCGATAGAAGCTACATCTGCAGGGTTTACTACATCCATACCACCGTTCACAGGCACTCCGTCAATAACAAATAATGGATCATTGCTGGCTGAAATAGATCGATTACCACGAATACGAATCATGGGACTTTCGTTTAGTCCGCTACCAGCTACCATTACACCAGCAGCTTTACCGCGCAATGCTTCTTGAATAGTAGTGGGGGCGGTTGCCATTAGATTTTCTGATTTTACTTGTGTAATAGCACCTGTCAAATCACGTTTCTTTACGCTACCATAACCTACCACTACCACTTCATCCAAAGTTTCAGTATCTTCTTTTAATACTATTTCCAAACTTTTTCGTCCGGCAACATCTACGGTTTGTACTTGATAACCAATGAAAGAAATTCGAAGTTTTCCTTTGGGAGAAACATTCAAAGAAAAATCACCGTTAATGTCTGTAATAGTACCATTAGTAGTACCAACTTCAGTTACGTTGGCACCAATCACAGCTTCTCCTAAAACATCTTTTACTGTACCTTTTACAACTTGATTTTGCGCATTTGCCCATATTGCTACAAAACAAAGCAAAAATGACAATATCAATTGTTTAAAATAAAAAATAGTGTTTTTCATCGTTAATTAAAAAAACTTAGTTAATATAAAAATATATATTATGTAACATTTTTGTCACTATAAAATGTTACATAATTTCCATGATAAAATATGCTTCATCAAGGAAATAGAGGAAATAATATTGTTAAACTTTTTATAGGTGAACTTTGGTGTAAATATAAATAAATTAACAATATTATTAAAGAACAAACAAAATCTCGTATGGCAGAGATTCTGTATCACGTAATCATTTAATGAATGTGTGAAAATTAAGTCTGTCTCATGTTTAAAATGTTATAGTTGATTAATAAACTCGTTATTTTATTCTCACTAAGAAGTACTTACTTCTTTAATTTCTGTTTGCTTGGTGCTTTATTATATTACAAAGATAGAGAACGTGAAATTAAGATGGATTAACAGATGTGTCTAATTCGTCAGCTTTTATAACCATGCATACATCTATGTACTATATTCATTCATTTTTGTCACATTATTCAAAAAAAATAGCAATTTATCCTTTTTTTTAGGTATAGGAAGGCAGTTTGTTTTTTTAAAGACATAACTTTGTCGTGAGAAAAAATCTATAAACTATGATAAAAAAGCAACTGATATTTTTATTGCTTTGTATTACACAATCAGTATTTGCACAAAATGCAATCTTTTACGATAAAGCAACAATAGGCAGCCAATGTATAAATGTATTATGTCAGGATCAAAACAATTATTTATGGATTGGTACAAGAAACGGACTTCGCAGATTTGACGGTTCGCAGTTTGTGTCTTATTATCATGCAAAACAAGATTCCACTTCATTGGCCGATAATGAAATTCACTCCTTATATATTGATGATGAAAATAATCTTTGGATAGGCACAGCCAACGGCTTGCAACGTTACCTTCCGGAAAAAGACAGTTTCCAGACAGTCACTCTCCATACTATAAAGGCAAAAGGGCGAATTACCGGTATCTTTCAACGGAATACGGGTGAAATTTTATGTAATGTATCTGATGTGGGCATTTTTTCCGTGGACATTCAAACAATGGTGGCACATCCTGTTATAACTGAAAGTAAACTTTTTCATCCGCCTTTTGTAACTTGCCTCTTTGAAGACAGCCGGCGACAACTCTGGCTGGGAACTGACCGGCAAGGCATAGTCCGTATCGATTCCACCGGCCAGGAAGAAAAAATATATCCGCTAAATAATATGGCTGTGCGTAATATACTCGAAGATTATGACCGGAGGGTTTTTATGGTTACCGCACAAACTGTTTTCTTGTGGGATCAAGAAAACGACAAGCTTGTGCCGTTTCCTTATTCCGGAAAAAAGAAGAATATCCGTTTCCATTCTGTTGTAATCACTGCTAATGGAGACATTATGCTGGGTACTTATGGACAGGGAATCACTTGCATAAAGCGTGGAGACAAGAAAATTACAGATGCAGATGGCATTCAAAGCTCATTTATAAATATCAATCAGGCTAAGGTTAGTAGCCTTTTCGAAGATAAACAGCAGAACTTATGGATTGGATGTTTATACCAGGGCTTTCTGATGCTGCCTCATAAACCATTGCCTTTTTCTTTTTGGAACCAGCCCATCATGCTTTCCGATATGCCGGGATGGCTCAATGCGCTCTATTGCGATAAAACAGATACTATGTGGTGTTCTGTTGAAGATAATGGTATTTATCAACTGGATTGTAATGGTAATATCTCCCGCCATATTTATACGGATGGGGTTGTCTTTTCAATGTTTGAAGATAGTGACGGTGTGTTTTGGGTGGGAATCAATGGAAAAGGACTGTATTCGTTTAATCGAAAAAAAGGAAAGTTGGAATTGGAATATCCATTACAGGGGGATTTCAGCATAAGATGTATTACAGAAGATAAGCATAAAAATTTGTATGCAGCTATTTTAGGAGAGGGTATTTTGCAATATCATTTGCCTACAGGAAAGTATCAACTACTTTCAAGGAAGAATCCTATTAAAGGAGAAAATAATATTACAAATTATTGGATCATTTCTATTTTATGCGATTCTGAAGATAGAATCTGGTTCGGACATTTTGGAAATATAAGCTGTTATGATACCCGGAACGAAAGATTTCTAGACTTACCTTTTGAACCAGAAATAAAGTCCAGTTCTTTCTATACAATTATTGAAGGAAAGGACCATACGATTTGGATGGGTACTAAGAATGGGCTAGTTCATTATAATCCCCAAAACAATCAATATTCGGTTATCACTACTGAACAGGGACTCCCAGATAATGTTATCTGTGGACTGGTGCAGGATAAACATGGTAATTTATGGTGTAGCACCATACAGGGAATTTGCCATATCCTTGTAGACGGAAAACAAGTTATTAACTATTATACAGGGAATGGACTGCAAGAAAAAGTATATTTAGAAGGACGTTATACTCAAAGTAAAAAAGGAAAAATTTATTTCGGAGGAAATAGGGGAATTACTAGCTTTAATCCTGATGATATTCAGTTAATAAAACCGGACACTCCACCTATCATTACCGATATGTATATTCGGGATCAGAAAGTGACTATGGAGACACGCTCGGGAAATAAACGGGTCGTTGATACAGAATTGGTCCATGCTGATTGTTTCAATCTTTCTTATATGGATAATACATTCGTATTCATGGTTTCAACAATGGACTTTCGTGATGCTGGAAATGTCCTTTATGAATATCGGCTTGAGGAATTTAATGAAAACTGGAATAAGACACAGCCTGGCGAAAACCGGATACAATACCACCATTTGGCTCCTGGGAATTATACTCTCCAAATACGTGCTTGCGAAAATGGATTTCATTCACCGATAAGATCCGTACGGATTCATGTTATCCCGCCTTGGTATCTGAGTACTGGTGCCAAAATTGTTTATATTTTGTTGGTTATCTGTGCCAGCTATTTGTTATATACAGTTTACAGACGGAAAAAACAGGAGGAAATTAGTGAAATGAAGTTGCAGTTTTTTATCAATATTGCACACGAGATACGTTCACCGCTTACTCTTATCCTCGGTCCGCTGGAGAAGTTGCAGAGAATGCAGTGTGAGCCGGATGTTAATAAAATGCTGTTAACGATCAAGTATAATACCGGCCGTATTTTAAACCTTATTAATCAGTTGCTTGATGTACGGAAGATTGATAAAGGCCAGATGCCTATTCTTTGTGAGGAGGTTGATATTCGGTCGTTTGTCAATGAACTGCTTCTTGTATTTACAGAGCAGGCACGCCTGAAAAAAATCAGTTTGGAAACAAAATTTCCGGAAAAACTTCCAACGGTGTGGATTGATCCGAATAATTTTGATAAGGTGCTGGTCAACCTGCTTTCAAATGCTTTTAAATATACGCCTGAAAATGGTGTCATCTGCATAGAAGTAAAAACCGGCAGTAATCCGAAAAGCTCCGGCCTTTTGCAAAAGTATATGGAGATTTCTATTTCAGATACGGGCAAGGGAGTGAACGAAAAAGAACTGAAAAAAATCTTCAATCGTTTTTATCAAGGCGATGGTAGCCATACTATGCACTCCTTGGGTTTCGGCATCGGATTAAACCTATGTCAACTGCTTGTGAAATTACATCATGGTATCATTTTTGCTGAAAATAGGACGGATACTCAAGGTTGCCGTTTTGTGATACACCTCCCTTTGGGGTGCAAACATTTGAAAAAGGAAGAAATGGTAAAGGTGGAAACCGGTTTGGTTCCACATGGCGTAATGGCAGACCAATATATTCCTTACCATCCATCCCGGGAAAAAGTAAAATATAGAAAGACCAATTATAGTGTTCTTGTAATTGATGATGATGATGAACTACGGAGCTTTTTAAAAGATAACCTGGCTGCATATTATCATGTAGATGTGGCTATAGATGGAGTGGAAGGACGGAAAAAAGCGATTACTCAACAACCGGACATAATCATTTCAGATGTTATCATGCCCAATATGGATGGCATCCAACTGCTGAAAGAATTGAAAAAGAATGCTAATACTAGTCATATCCCCATTATCTTGCTGACTTCTCAAGTTGAATTTTCCAACCGGATTGAAGGCTTGGTACAAGGAGCGGACGGGTATTTATGCAAGCCTTTTAATATGGAAGAATTGATGGTGCTTATAACCAATCTGATAGCTAATCGTGTGCGGCTAAAAGGAAAGTATTCGGGTAGTCAGACTCAGGAAGGGAAAATAGTCCCGGTCGAATTACAAGGAAACGATGAGGCATTGATGGAACGTATTATGAGCATTATAAATGAGAACTTGAGCAACCCTAATCTTAATGTAGAGATGCTTACGCAAGAAGTCGGGATCAGTCGCACTCATTTGCACCGACGTATGAAGGAAATGACAGGAACCGCTCCTAGCGATTTTATTCGCAATCTACGCCTTCAACAAGCTACCGTGTTATTAGAAAATAAAGATCTTTCAATAACCCAAATAGCTTATGCGGTAGGATTTACCAGTCAGACACATTTTTCAAGCGCCTTTAAGAAAGTGTATGGCCTTTCTCCTATGGAATATGCCCAATCAAATAGAAACAGGTAACATTATTTGAAGAACACACACTTTCTAATATTACTCATTTATCTTTTTCTTTTAGAACACAGACAGCTCTTCCTATCTTAAAAGAAAAGAGATAGTTTGCTGTTGGTATTGAGTAATGTGACAAAAATGAATGAATATAGTACATAAATGTAGGCGTGGTTATAAAAAATGATGAATTAAGTATATCTGTTAATCTGATCTAATCTTACGTATTCTATCTTTGTTAGCAGTAAGACAATATAAAATGATTGAGAATAAATCCCAATAAAACATTTTAATTTATGCCGACTTCGACAGGTTTGAATACAAAGAAAATGGATAGTAAAAAGAATCTTTTTATATATAAAAAAATGAAGATTAATTTGATTGTTTTGTTTTTTGCTGTTTGCGCAGCAGGAGCATGGGCACAGGAATACAAGGTACCTGTAACTAATGAGAAAGAGCAGATGGTTGAGGGACAGTATAAGCCGCAGTGGGAATCACTCAGAAAACACAAGACTCCGGAATGGTTCCGCGATGCCAAATTCGGCATCTGGGCTCATTGGGGACCGCAGTGCGTGGAAGGTTCGGGCGACTGGATGGCACGCAATATGTATAAAGAAGGCACATACGCTTACAATTATCATAAAGAACATTATGGCCATCCATCAGAGGTGGGATTCAAGGATATTCTTCCACTCTTCAAAGCAGAAAAATGGGATCCTGACAAACTCGTGGAAAGATACAAACGCCTCGGAGCACAATATATCTTTGTCCTCGGTAACCACCACGACAACTTCGACCTTTGGGATTCGAAATATCAGCCATGGAATTCTGTGAATATGGGGCCGAAGAAGGATTTGATTGCCGGATGGGCAAAAGCGTCAAAGAAGTATGGTTTGCCTCTCGGCATTAGTTTCCACGCTGACCACGCATGGTTGTGGTATGAGCCTGCACAGCGTTACGACATAAACGGACCTAAAGCGGGTATACATTACGACGGCAAACTTACCAAAGCCGACGGAAAGGGCAAATGGTGGGAAGGTTACGATCCGCAGGATCTCTATGCGCAAAACCATCCCATGAGTGAGAAGTCTTGGGCAAACAATCGTGTGCACGTACAGTGGGCATGGAGTGGCGGAGCCTGTCTACCTACACTTGAATATGTCACCAACTTTTATGACCGTACTCTCGACGCTATCAACCGCTACAATCCCGATCTCATCTACTTTGACGTCACCGTTGCGCCCTTTCATGACATCAGTGACTGCGGATTGAAGATTGCATCGCATTTCTACAATAAGAATCCGCGTGCTGTGATGTTTGGTAAGATGCTCAACGACGAACAGCGCGAAGCCCTCACATGGGATGTGGAGCGTGGTGCGCCCAATGAGATTGTCGAAGAGCCTTGGCAGACATGCAACTGCCTTGGAAACTGGCACTATAATACCAGCATCTATGAGCGTGGTAGCTACAAGAGTGCAACGGAGGTTATAAAACAACTCATTGATATAGTTAGTAAAAACGGCAACCTTTTACTTAGCATTCCTCTGCGTGCCGATGGTACGTATGACGAGAAAGAGGCTGCTATACTTGATGGCATAGAGGCTTGGATGACAGTAAATAAGGAAAGCATCTTCAATACCCGTCCGTGGGTGAGGTTCGGCGAAGGTCCAGTTGCCGAGTCTGACATCAAGCTTAAGGCTCAGGGATTCAACGACGGTATGTACAGCAATATGACATCAGCTGACATCCGTTTCAACCAGACGAAGAAATATCTCTACGTCACCCCTCTCGGATGGCCTGAAGACGGCAAAGTAGTCGTGAGGTCTCTCGCCAAAGGTAATCCCCATTTCAAGAAAAACATCACCACAGTGGAACTGCTCGGTTATGGTTGTCTGAAAGTCGTGCAGACAGACAATGGGCTTGAAATACAGTTGCCAATAGTCACAAATGCCATTGCTCCTGTTTTGAAAATATCAAAGTAGCTCATCTTTTATACAAACGATAATATGAAAATAATATTGTCAGTTATTCCTATGGTTATATTAATAATAACCAATGATCAAGAGAAAATGAAATATGTACTTGACATGGTACATAACACTTCTGGCGAGAAACCGTATGTTACAAAATATAATGATCCGGAATTTTTAGAAAGCTAGAAATTCAGCGGAGCGGTGACACACTGGCACGTCAATTTCACTATTACATACGACAATGTAAAAAGGAACTTATAAAAGATAGGCAGGAAAGGCAGTGGATAGAGCAGCGGGCGAAATACATAGACAAACAGCTCGCTAAGTTTCACAAGGTGGGAGTAAAGGTATATCCTTTTACCAACTTTGTCGTGTTTCTCAAGTCCCTGTGTACGGCATACGGCGATGAGATATGCGCTGAGAAGAACAAACTGAAATCTCACTTTGCTAATTACTAAATTTATAGATAGTTGCAATTTGTTGAGTTTGTATTAATTTACCAATAAATAAAAAATAATTTTATGAAAAAAAAGATGTTTTGTTTAGGGATACTATTCTTGTTTGCATGTGACTTGTCGCTCAATGCACAACAAACAATGAGTGTCATCCCTCCTATTGTTCATGACTATGCTACTGCTACTAAAGATTTTCCTGTGGTAGACGTCCACCGGGAATGTGCAACCATCCGTTACGATTCACATGATTATAAAGGAGTAATTCGTGCTATCAACGATTTACACAAAGACATCGAACGCGTGACCGGTGCAAAAACCAATGTATCTGCCGATGCCGTTTCCGGGAAGTACGAAATCATAATCGGAACGTTAGGAAAAAGCAAGGTTATAGATGCTCTCGCCGCTTCCGGCAAGATAAAGCTTCGGAACTTGCAAGGGAAATGGGAAAGCTTTGTAATAGCAACTGTTGAAAATCCGAGTCCCGGCATCCGACAAGGGCTGGTCATTGCCGGCAGTGATAAACGAGGCACCATATATGGTATTTATGAACTTTCACAGCAATTAGGTGTCTCCCCATGGTACTGGTGGGCAGATGCTCCTGTGCAAAAGCGCAAGTCTGCCTATATCAAATCCGGCTATTACGAATCAGGCGAACCTAAGGTGAAATACCGGGGCATCTTTATTAATGACGAGTGGCCTTCCTTCGGCAACTGGGCTACCGAAAAATTTGGTGGCGTCAACTCCAAGATGTATGTACATCTTTTTGAGCTGTTGTTACGTTTGAAGGCTAACTACCTCTGGCCCGCCATGTGGGCAAGTGCATTTAACGAAGATGATCCGATGAATCCGATTTTGGCCGATGAGTACGGAATTGTCATGGGAACCTCCCACCATGAACCAATGATGCGCGCCCATAAAGAATACACCCGAAGAAAAGAAGAAGTAGGTCCTTGGGACTATAAGACAAACAAAGAACGGCTTGATAACTTTTTCCGTAAGGGTATGGAACGGAATAAAAACTTCGAAAATGTCGTAACTATCGGTATGAGAGGTGATGGAGACGTGGCGATGAGCAAGGAAGGCGATGAGGCTAATATGCAGGTACTGAAAAAAGTTATAGAAGGTCAGCGGCAGGTATTAAAAGAGGTGTATGGAAAAGAACCGTCTGAGATCCCCCAGCTATGGGCTATATTCACCGAAGTGCAACGTTATTATGATGCAGGTTTTACAGTACCCGATGATGTAATGCTGCTTTTCTGCGATAACAACTGGGGGTATATTCGGCGTACAGGTCCCGACAAAGAAAAGAAACGCAAGGGAGGGATGGGATTGTATTACCACATAGACATGAACGGTGGTCCATGGAATGACCGGTGGGTTACCACGACTACCATACCTAAATTACGCGAACAGTTCCATCTGGCATATCAATCGGGCATCGATGACCTTTGGGTGGTCAATGTAGGTGATATCAAGCCTAAAGAACTTCCAATCGATTTCATTATGCGTTATGCGTGGAATCCCGACGCTATACCGGCAGATAAAACAAAAGATTATATGATAGATTGGGCACGACACATTTTTGGGAAAGAATATGCCGGAGAAATAGCCGATATCATATCTAAGTACACCAAATATAACTTGTTACGCAAAGCGGAAGTGCAACTTCCCGATGTGTTCAGCATTGTCAATTACCATGAAGCCGACCGTATGTTGGCCGCATGGAAGGAACTTACAGTAAAAGCCGAGGAACTGGAACACAAACTATCACCAGAAGCCAAAGATGCTTATTATCAACTGGTACTCTATCCGGTGAAAGCCTCTGCCGGAGTGGCTGAGATCTATCTTTCAGTCGGCAAAAATCGTTTATATGCAAAACAAGGGCGTGTCAGTGCCAATGATTATGCAGACCGCGCAAAAGAATTATTCAATCTCGACTGGCATTTAAGTCATCGCTACAATAATGAAACAGCCAACGGAAAATGGAAACATATGATGTCTGACAAACATATTGGCTATACGAAATGGTATATGCCCAAGGACAATGAATTACCTGAACTGTCAATGGTGAATCCGCTGGGTTCTCCAAGTCTCGGTGTTGCGGTGGAAGGCAGCGAAGCAGCCTGGCCACTTATGGCAAAACAGCTTTCATTGCCGGTGTTCGATGCCCTGAACAATCAGACTCATTATATAGAGGTTTTCAATCGTGGAGTAGGAGAAATTGAATATACCGTTCTCACCTCCCAACCGTGGATAAAGGTAGATGAGTCCGAGGGCAAAGCAGCTAAAGACAATCGCCTGCATGTTTCCATTGACTGGTCCAAAGCACCACAAGGTACGGTAGAAGGAAATGTAGAAATAGTATGCGGCAAGAGTAAAGCAGAAGTAAAAGTAACGATTGTCAACACAGCACTCCCCCATAGCAAAGAGACGTTCTTTGGAACACTGGCCCATTCCGAATTCTCCATACCGGCACACGCTTATAATGCCAACATTTCAGGGAAACAGGCAGCTTGGGTCTTTATTCCGGATTTGGGTAGAGGCAAAGGCTGCATGGGAATAACGCCAGTGACGGCGTCCAGCACATTGACACACAAGAAAGCTGCCCGTCTGGAATATAAGATATACCTTCCTTCGGCAGGAAAAACAACAGTAGCTTTAGGTATTTTACCTACCCAAGATGTCAATCCGGCACGCGGACTCCGCATAGCGGTAGGCATAGATGAAAAAAAGCCCATAGTACTGGATGCTCGAAAAGGTTTTGTCGATACTTTTGAAGAATACAATTCCCAAAACCTTGCTCTATCAAAAGTATTGAAAGCACTCCCCACTAAAAGTACTTTGGCCCTAAGCGGTAAAGGCATGTATTTAAGAAATGAAGTATTTGATAATATACGCTGGTTGGATGTAGAAATAGATGTGGAGAAACCGGGATTCCATACACTGAAAGTTTATATGGTTGACCCTGAAATTGTATTGGAAAAGATTGTGGTGAATCCGGATAACAGTCGGCCGAGTTATTTAGGAGCACCATCCAAGCAACACAGCATTACAACTATAGAAGAAAAGCCACTATCTACTATTTTGTATAAATAGAAAATTATAGGATTCGAGTTTTATACTTGAATCCTATTTTTTAATATAATTATATTAGTGACTGATCTATGTTTATATAAATGTTTATTTATGGGGGACTGAATAAGCAACATCTGACTTAGTGTGCCAATATTCATTATTTATATATAGAACCTGAAAGGAAGCAGGTAATTTAGAAATGCAGGACCTATAAAGGAGGTGTTGCCTTTATGCGTAGATGCCTCTTTTAAAAATTATAATAGATCCTTCTCCGAAGGGAGCATTATAAAAGTCTTTCGTAGAGAGCGTTTGATATCATTATATACTATAGGTTTGCTCGGATCGCAATGGCATTACTGAAAGAAAAGCCTGTAATTATCTTGTAAATAGATAGCTATGGGCTTTATTATTTGCTCCTTGCTTGTGGGCTACAGAAAGTTGATCAGCAAATCATTTACGATTGTTGGATTGCTACTTTTATGGGATTAATGCTTGCTGTAATTTTTCCCAATTTTCGTTGAGTGCCTGCATTGATGGAAATAATAAATTGGCTCCTGCATCTAATAGCACTTGTGCATCCAATGGACCGGTATTGACGGCAATCGTGAATATCCCCGCCGCTACTCCGGCTTGTACACCGATAGGAGCATTTTCAACGACGATGGCTTCATTGGCCTTTATCCCGGCCTTTTCCAGTCCCATGAGATAGGGCTCAGGGTTGGGCTTTCCATATCTTACGTCAAAGGCGGTCACCATATGTTCACGTTGGAACATGCCGGGAAAATTGTGGGCAAGGCGATCCAGTAAAGAGTGTTGACCAGAACCGGTTACCAGTATGGGAGTTAATCCTTCTGCTTTTATTTTCTGTAATATTTCCCAGGAACCGGGCATGCGTCCAGGCTCGGGATGCTTGTTGAATTCTGCACTTTTTTCTGCATAGATACTTTCTATCAGTTCGGGAGTGGCATCCTGTCCGTACTGGCGTTGATAGACGATATTGATTGTAGCTGCTCCGGTACGTCCTTCGTGCATGTAGGCTTCTTCACGACTCAGATGCAGGCCGCGACGTTCCATGACCTTGTGCCAAGCGTCGGCATGATAGGGCATGGAGTTGAAAAGTACACCGTCCATATCGAAAAGTACGGCTTTCAACCGAATGTCAGAGTGCCCATGGTGTTTCAGATAACGGGAAATAGCGACTTCAAACATAATTTGTTGTTGTATAGGGCACAAAATTACACAAAATCTGTATTCAAACTTTGAAAAAAATAGGAATATTGTCATTTATGTATTGAAATTACAGATTTATTGATTTTATTTCATAACTTTACTATTTATTAGGTATATCATTGTTCTAATACATCCACTATGAGCATACAGGAAAGACTGAATTTAGAGAGAGAAAATGTGCAATTGAAGAAAGAACTAAGCGTGCTGAAAAGAAAAATGGAACTACTGGAGTCCAATCGCTCTTTGAATTCTTTTTCTCAGCATCTGATAGATAAGATGCAGGCAATAATTTTTATAAAGGATGTAACAAATGGTTTTCGCTATTACAGAGTTAATGATGCTTTCTGCTCCATACAACATTTATCGCGCCAAGAGGTTATAGGGAAAACAGATTATGACTTGTTCTCACTTGAAGAGGCAGAGAAATATCGCAGGGACGATGAAGCGACAGTGAGCATGAGAGGAGATTTTACATTGCGTGAAATGGTGCATTTTCAGGGAGAGGAGAAGATTATATTGCAAACGACTAAATCGTATGTAGAAACTTCTGAAGGAAATCAGTTGTTGGTATGCGTCTCTTACGATATAACGGAGCATATTCAAAAAGAAAGAATGATGGAAAGTCTCATGAAAGATGAGCAGGAAGCGCATCAGATGATGAAAGCCATTTTTCATAAGTTACCATCCGCTATTCTTATTAAGGATATAGAGGATGATTATCGTTTTTATATTATCAATCAAAAGTTTGAGCAGATGTGTAATATGCCCAAAGAACTGTTGGTAGGCAAGACTGATTACGATATTTTTCCGAAAGAAGAGGCTGACAAATACAGGCAAGATGATGTAGCGGCTACTTCCTGTGAAGAGAGTGACCCTATGTTGATTCATGAAATTGTTACTTCTCCCGACCGGGGTACACATACTCATTTGCAAACCATAAAATTTTCTTTCACTTTCAAAAGGAAGAAATTGTTGGTGTGTGTGGGAAACGATGTAACTTTGCAATACCAGATGATGGAGCAATTGCGTGATGCTTTGAGCAAGGCGGAGCAGGCAGATACGTTGAAGGCGCAATTTATAGCTAATATGAGTCATGAGATCAGGACGCCGCTGAATTCGATTATTGGTTTTTCACAGCTCATGGCAGAGGCTGAAAATCAAACGGACCGGGATGAATATAACCGTATTATCAGCCTTAATAATAACTTGTTGCTGAATCTTTTTGAAGACGTGCTGAACCTATCGATGCTGGATTCGGATAATATGTCTTTTAAAAACGATGAATTTGATTTCTCGGCAATGTTCGATGAGCTTGCTGTCTTGATGAGGGAAAAAGTGAGTAATCCGGAAGTAGAGTTTATTTGTGAAAACCCTCTTCAAACTTTAATGGTCAAAACCGACCGGGAACGTTTGACGCAGGTTATCGGTAATCTGATAACCAATGCTGCTAAGTTTACCGGACAGGGATATATTAAAATGGGATATGCCCGTAAAAATGACGGCGTGCAGATCTATGTGGAAGATACTGGGTTGGGTATTGAAGAGAAAAATCTGGTGGAAGTGTTTGACAGGTTCAAGAAGTTAAATGTTTTCATTCAGGGCACAGGCTTGGGACTACCTATATGCAAGTCCATCGTCAATCAGATGGGAGGTGAGATTTGGGTGGAGTCCGAATATGGGAAAGGAAGCACATTCTATGTATGGCTTCCTTGTTTATGCTGAATTTATGGTGATCGGACCTATGTAAAAATGAAGCATTTCTTGAGGGTGGCTGATACTTCATCTTGCAGCTTTCGGGCGTTGAGTGGTTTGGACATATAACCTGTGAATCCGCTTTCCATTATTTTTTGTTTGTCCGAAGCATAGGCGTATGCCGTAACTGCGATGATTGGTATGCTTTTCGATAACTCTCGTATCTGGTGAGTAGCTTCATATCCGTTCATATTGGGCATATTGATATCCATTAGGATGAGGTTTGGATGATGAAGGGAATATAGCTCGACTGCTTCTTTTCCGTCGCGTGCATGAATTAGTTGAAAATCTTTTTGCAAAATGGAATGAAAGAGCCGGTAATTGCTTTCGTCATCTTCAGCTATAAGTATGGTTATTTGTTTGTCTTTGGAGAGTTCAGATAGTTCAACGGGCTTGTCTGTACTTTCATTTGCGGTGCCTGTATGGTAGGGAAGTGTAAACCAGAAAGTACTTCCATTTCCTACTTTGGAGTCTACTCCTATTTCCCCGCCCATGGCATCTACTATGCTTTTGCATATAGAAAGGCCCAATCCGGTTCCCTGCGCAAAGTTATTCAGCTTAATGAAACGTTCAAAAATTTTATCTTGTTTTTCTGCCGGAATACCGCATCCTGTATCGGTTACATAAAAATAGATTTTCTCTTTTTGCAGTTTGTAACCGAAGGTGATTTTACCTTTTTGTGTGAACTTAATGGCATTGTTCAGTAAGTTGATGATGATTTGAGACAGGCGGTTACGTTCGGTAATCACCCAGCAGTTGTCATTGTCCGGGATCATTTCAAGGCATACATCCGGAGAGGTAATGCGCATAAGGGCGGTGCTTTCCAACTCATTCATTAAAACATTCAGATCAAGGCTGGAATAGTTGAAGTCCAGTGAACCGGCTTCAATTTTGGCAATGTCCAATACGTCGCTGATAAGTTGCAGAAGTAGTTGGTTGTTGTTCTCTATAATATTGATATATTCACTTTTTTCTTCCTCTTCTTCCGCTGTGGCTAGTATGGAGGAGAAGCCTACGATTGCGTTGAGTGGCGTACGTATTTCGTGGCTCATGTTTGCAAGGAAAGCTGACTTCAGCCGGTCTGATTCTTCGGCGCGGTTTTTGGCATTTATGAGTTCCTGTTCGTTCCGCTTGCGGTCGGTAATGATAAGTAGGGATCCGATGAGTGAGATAGGATGTCCCTGTTCATTCCTCTGTTCCACTACGGCGCGCGCCTCTACCCAGTTGATGTATTCTTTGCCGTTTTTTTTGATGACGGTGCGGAACTCTTCTTTCAGTGCCTTTACTCTACCTAAGATGAGTGCTTGGTAGTCGTCTCTTATCCGTTCTGCATCATCAGGGTGTATGTTGTTGAAGTAGTCGGCTTCGTGGATAATCCGTACTCCTCGTTCATCCTTTACACCGGTGGCAAGTTCGAAAGGAGAACGGTTGGCATCGCAGGTGATGGCATGCTTCTGCAGGTCCCAATGCCAAGGGATGATATGTGCGATGTCTAATGCCAATGCCAGTTTATTGTTGGCGGCTCGTAACAATTCCTGTGTCTGGTGTAGGGTAGTGGTATTTACGCCAAAAATGTCTATTAGATTTTCCTCAGCGGCTTGACGTATTATTACTTCATAGAAGGCGTTCTGCTCTTCAAAATAGTAGGTGAATACAATCGACCTTCTTTCTTGAAAAACAATTCTGGCAAATTGCATAAAATACTCTTCCGTCTGGTGAGGAAACATGCTTGAATTGACTTGTTCCTGCTTTTGCTTGGAGCAAAATAACTCTTTGAACAAGATGTTGGCATTGATGTAGCGCATGCTTTCGGGAATACCATTTTCATTGAACATTACCTGTTCCTGCACGTAGAATACGGGCATGTTCTCAAGAAGCTTGTTATGGCTTCTTAACAACATGATTTCTTTCTGCTGAAATTTATGTTTTATGTATGAGACGATGCCCAGTACTGAAAGAATCAACAGGCAGATGCTAATTTGTAACTTATATCGTTGCCATAGCGTGGGCGGTTTGTTGATAAATAGGGTGTTGGGTGGGCAAAGCTTTTCTGACATTCCCCGTTGTTTCAGTGCATTATAATCAATAACGGGATAGCTCTTGTCGGGAGTATAGAATGGGATGTCTCGCGCTTCTCTTCCGTTGATGATACTACGAAGGCATTGCAACAAGTGCTTTATGGTGGCATCATTGTCGTAGAAGTATCCTCCGATGAACCCGCCCTCTGCGAGGAAGGACTCTCTTAGTGTAAAAACTCCTTTATTGGCCGACATAATGAAACGATAATCTTCCGTTGACATTGTGATGAGATGTCCCAACAGATTCTCCCTTACGCAGAACCAGGAACCGAATAACATTCCTACGGTAGGGTTTTCATTGGTCAGCAGATACTTTCTCAAGTTTGGTACTGCAGGGTTGGAATTGGGATAGATGCGTTTATACTCAATGTTCGGGTAGCTGGATAATAGGTAACTTTTAATCTCTTTTTCGTGTATCCTGTTGATGAAAAGTTTGTCAGCGGCAAAAATAAATGTTTTTATGCCGGGCTGTATCTTCATCATCATGTCAATGGTTTCCTTGCAATAAGTAGGGCATAGTATGAAAGTGAAATTATATTTGTCTTTGAGCCCTGAGATGGAAAAGATGGAGTCTTTCGGTATTTCTGCCGATTCATACTCCGGATAGTTATACCGGGGCGAGGTGTAGCTATCCCGTCCGGCACACAAAATGATGGGGATATCTCCCCATTCTTTCTTGATTCTGTCACGTAAAGTAAACGCCATGTTGCCTATCAGTACGACAGAGTGGGGTTTGGTGTTTTCATAGCGTTGGAATAACGTGTTTACGGAATGCTGGTAAAGGGAGTCGTTTTTGATAAGAATGGAGTGCAAGTGGCTCACATAGGCACTGGTGTTCGACATTTTCCCCACTTCTTGCATAATGGGCACGATAATACTGTTACTCCATGCGGCTTGTTCGTTATATGAATTGATGATCAGAAGGTTATGGGAACTTTTATTCGATAGGGCGAATATAGGTTGAATGAAAAGTAAGCATAAGCAGAGGCTATGGATTTTTTTGAGTATCGGTGTGCTCATAGTATGTAGGTTTGTTGTTATTGTCGGTGATGTGTGTATCTTCTCTGAAGCACCTCTGTTGGTGTTGAAGGCCGGATTGCGGAATATGGATCCTATTTCCGAGCAATGTGTTTTGAAAAAGGTGTCAAGACTAAAACTTGCTATTAATAGCCTGGTTTAGTTTTGACACCTTGGATATAGTTGGTTATTTACAGTCTTGCCCGAATAGCTTTGGATTCTTCTTCGTAACCCGGTTTGTTCAATAGGGCGAACATGTTTTTCTTGTAAGCCTCGACACCCGGTTGGTTGAATGGATTGACACCCAAAAGATAGCCACTGATACCGCATGCTTTTTCAAAGAAATACAGCAGTCCGCCGATACTTTCTTCATTCAATGCAGGGATGACGATGCGTATGTTGGGTACGCCACCGTCTACGTGGGCCAACTGTGTTCCTAATTCTGCCATTTTGTTGACTTCATCCACACGTTTGCCGGCGAGGAAATTCAGTCCGTCCAAATTCTGGGCATCACTTGGAACTTCCAGTTTATGGTTGGTTTTTTCCACTGAAATTACAGTTTCGTAAATGGTGCGTTCGCCTTCCTGAATCCATTGCCCCATAGAATGTAGGTCGGTGGAGAAATCTACGGCTGCCGGGAAAATACCCTTGTTTTCTTTACCTTCGGATTCTCCATAAAGCTGTTTCCACCATTCGCTTACATAATGCAGTTTGGGGTTGAAGTTTACGAGAATTTCAATTTTCTTGTCATGCTTATAAAGCTCGTTGCGGGTGGCTGCATAAATAGCTGCCGGATTTTCAGCAAATGGAACGTCCTTTCCGCAAAGCTTTTCCATGGCCGTTGCGCCGGCTACCAGCTTTTCAATATCGAAACCTGCTACTGCGATGGGTAACAGGCCTACCGGGGTAAGTACAGAGAAACGTCCGCCTACATTATCGGGAATGATGAAAGATTTGTAACCTTCATTGTCTGCCGTAACACGAGCAGCGCCTTTCTTGGCATCTGTAATGGCAACGATGACTTTTTTTGCCATGTCTTTACCGCGTTGGTCTTCGCATTGCTTTTTCAGTAGGCGGAAAGCCAAAGCCGTTTCAGTTGTGGTTCCTGATTTGGAGATATTGATAACACCGAATTTCTTATCTTGCAAGTATTCGGTAAGTTCGTACAAATAATCTTCACCGATGTTGTGTCCTGCATACAGAATAACCGGAGTGGATTTCTTATCTTGCAGCCAAGTGAAACTGTTTGACAAAGCCTCGATAACGGCACGTGCACCGAGGTAGCTCCCGCCAATTCCGGCAACGACCACTACTTCACAGTTATCACGCAATACTTGTGCGGTAGCTTTCAAGTCAGCCAGATGTTCTTGTGTGATGGAAGAGGGAAGATGTAACCAGCCTAAAAAGTCATTACCCTTACCAGTACCATTTTCCAATGCATCCTGTGCGGCTTTTACTTGAGATTCGTAGGCGAAAACGTTTTCTTTGGAAATGAATCCAAGAGTCTTTTCAATGTTCAAACTAATCATAATATTATAGATTTTAAATACTGTATTTCGTCTGCCATGTCTCTTCCCGCATTATTATTAGCGGAAAGAGTCGGTCAGTAACTTAATTTCAATCATTGGTGAGATACGCTCATATAAAATGTTATACACAGCATCCAATATCGGCATATTCACGTGATAGTGCTTATTGATCTCCTTGATACACTTGGTTCCGTAGTAACCTTCGGCTATCATTTCCATCTCAATTTGAGCGCTTTTTACGGAATATCCTTTTCCTATCATCGTACCGAACGTGCGGTTGCGGCTGAAATTGGAATATCCTGTCACCAGCATATCACCCAGATAAACAGAATCACTGATACTTCTGTTCAATGGATGGACGGTTTGGAGAAAACGGTTCATTTCCTGTATGGCGTTGGACATGAGTACAGCCTGGAAGTTATCGCCGTATTTCAAGCCGCTGCATATACCGGCGGCAATGGCATATACATTTTTGAGTACAGAGCCATACTCAATACCGGCTACATCATTACTGACGGAGGTCTTGATGAATGAACTGGCCAAACGGCGGGCAAATTTGTCCGCTTTGTCTATGTCGGGACAGGCTATCGTCAGATAGGAGAGACGTTCAAGTGCAACTTCTTCTGCGTGGCAGGGACCCGCCAGCACAGCAATGTTTTCGGTCGGCACACCGTATTCCTTTGTGAAGTATTCCGACACGATCATGTTGTCGTCAGGTACGATACCTTTAATAGCTGTGATGATGAATTTGTCTTTGATTTTTGTCTTCAGCTTCTTCAAATGAGCTTTCAGATAAGGAGAAGGAGTGACAAAGATTAGTGTATCTGACTCCTTGACTACATCGTTGATGTTTGAATTGAAATTGATACGTTTTGTATCGAACTTGACGCCCGTCAAATAGGCAGGGTTGTGACCAAGCCGCTTAAAATCGGCAATGCGGTCATCACGCCGCATATACCAATTTATAGTGTCCTCTTGAGCCAATACCATTTTGGCAATGGCAGTGGCCCAACTTCCTCCGCCCATAATGGCTATTTTACCGGGTAGCTTCATTTCTTAGATTTTCTCAACCCAACCTTCTACATCTTTCACAGTCGGATTTGCCAGTTCTAATTTATATTTTTTATTGATGCCGCAAATGTCCATGTGCAACTTCTGCGGATTTACGTCTTTCATGTCACCAACCATGTTGTAGCCTGCCTTCTGAATGACTGCAACCCATTCTTCAGGGATACCCAGTTCCATAAATTTGGCAGGCGCGTCTTTCGGAGTTACCTTTTCAGGGCGCATCTGCGGGAAGAACAACACTTCCTGAATAAACGGCTGACCAGTCATCAACATAGTCAGACGGTCTATACCGATACCGATACCCGATGTCGGAGGCATACCGTATTGCAATGCTTTCAAGAAATCCTGGTCGATGAACATAGCTTCGTCATCGCCCTTTTCACTTAGTTTCAGTTGTTCTTTGAAGCGTTCTTCCTGATCGATAGGATCGTTCAGCTCGCTGTATGCGTTTGCCAGTTCTTTGCCGTTCACCATCAGCTCGAAGCGTTCGGTCAGTCCCGGTTTGCTGCGGTGCATTTTGGTCAGCGGACTCATTTCCACCGGGTAATCGGTGATGAATGTAGGCTGTATGAATGTACCTTCACAGAATTCACCGAAGATTTCGTCTATCAGCTTGCCTTTGCCCATGGTATCGTCAATTTCCATTTTCAGTTCGCGGCATATCTGACGGATTTCCTCTTCGCTCTTGCCGTTGAGGTCATAGCCGGTCTTTTCCTTGATGGCATCCAAGATAGGCAAGCGGCGGTAAGGAGCCTTGAAACTGATGGTCTTGCCGTCAATCGTTGTTTCCGTTCCTCCGTTTACAGCAATGCAAATACGCTCAAGCAGCTTCTCGGTGAAGCCCATCATCCAATTGTAATCTTTATATTGCACATACAATTCCACGCAAGTGAATTCCGGGTTATGGTTCTTGTCCATACCTTCGTTGCGGAAGTTTTTTCCGATTTCGTACACACCTTCAAAACCGCCTACGATTAGTCTTTTCAGGTAAAGCTCGGTGGCGATACGCAGGTAGAGATCCATATCTAGTGAGTTATGGTGTGTAGTGAAAGGACGAGCACTTGCTCCGCCGGGAATGGATTGGAGAATCGGTGTTTCCACTTCCGTATAGCCGGCTTCATCCAGTGCGGCGCGCATAGTCCTGATAATTGTGGCACGCTTTTGAAATGTTTCTTTAACACCGTCGTTTACAATGAGGTCAACGTAACGTTGGCGGTAACGCAATTCCGGATCGTCAAAAGAGTCGTAAGCTACACCGTCCTTATATTTTACGATAGGTAGCGGTTTGATGCTCTTGGCAAGTACGGTTAGCTTCTGGGCATGGATGCTGATTTCACCCATTTGGGTGCGGAATACAAAGCCTTCAATGCCGATGAAGTCACCTAAATCAAGCAAGCGTTTGAATACGGTATTATACATTTCCTTATCTTCGTCCGGGCAGATGTCATCGCGGGTAATATATACTTGGATACGTCCTTTTGAGTCCTGTAATTCAATAAAAGAGGCTTTTCCCATAACACGACGGCTCATGATGCGTCCGGCTACAGATACGTGGCGCGGTTCGGCGTCGTCTTTAAATTCATCTTTGATATCGGTAGAGAAAGCGTTGGTTACATACTCTGCTGCGGGATAGGGCTCGATGCCCATCGCGCGAAGTTCATTCATGCTGTTGCGACGAATGATTTCTTGTTCACTTAGTTCTAATACGTTCATTTCGCTATAATTCACTCAATTTGGGGACAAAAATACGAAACATTTTTCAGAAAGCGAATCTTTAGAGGAATTTATTCGTCGCATAGCTTGTGTACTCTGTGGAACGTTTTTTGCTCACCTGCCGAATTTTGAGTACATTTGCGCCCTCAAAAAAAGGTAAAAAGTATGGTAGGACAAAAAACTCCCACAGCGTTGGGTACAGAGAATATCGGAAAATTATTGATGCAGTATGCTGTACCGGCAATCATTGCTATGACAGCATCTTCCTTATATAACATGGTAGACAGTATCTTCATCGGGCATGGTGTGGGCACAATGGCTATTTCGGGATTGGCATTGACCTTTCCTTTAATGAACCTTGCGGCGGCTTTCGGGTCGTTGGTGGGCGTGGGAGCTGCTACATTGATCTCTGTCAAGCTTGGGCAGAAAGACTACGATACTGCGCAGCGCGTCTTGGGCAATGTGTTTGTATTGAATATTCTGCTTGGAGTGGCTTTTACGGTGATAGTCATGGCTTTTCTTGATCCTATCCTTTACTTTTTCGGTGGCAGTGACGAGACGGTGGGGTATGCACGTGACTATATGTATATTATCCTTCTTGGGAATACTATTACGCATCTCTATCTGGGATTGAACGCGGTACTGCGTTCTTCGGGGCATCCACAGAAGGCCATGTATGCCACTATCGCTACGGTGATTATTAATACGATACTTGACCCCGTATTTATTTACGGTTTTGGCTGGGGCATTCGCGGAGCAGCGATCGCAACGATTGTGGCGCAGATTATATCGTTGATGTGGCAGCTTTGGATATTCAGCAGTAAAGAAGAACTGTTACATTTTCATCGTGGTATTTTCCGGTTGAAACGTAAAATTGTTTTTGATTCGTTGGCCATTGGCATGTCTCCGTTTTTGATGAACATGGCGGCATGCTTCATCGTGATTCTTATTAATCAAGGATTGAAGAAGTATGGCGGTGACTTGGCTATCGGTGCTTTTGGTATCGTCAATCGGCTGGTCTTCATTATCGTGATGATTGTAATGGGATTAAACCAGGGAATGCAACCTATTGCAGGCTATAATTTTGGAGCCAAACAATATGAACGTGTTACCAAGACATTGAAACTGACGATTATCTATGTTACCGGGGTGACGACTTTCGGCTTTATTATAGGAATGTTGTTTTCAGATACGGTAGTCGGTATTTTTACATCGGATGCCGAACTTATAGAGCTCTCGGCAAAGGGGTTGCGCATTGTGGTGATGTTCTTCCCTATTATCGGCTTTCAAATGGTTACGGCTAATTTCTTCCAAAGTATAGGAATGGCGAGTAAGGCGATATTTCTATCCCTTACCCGCCAAATGGTAGTGTTGCTCCCTTGTCTGTTGATTTTACCTCGCTTTTTCGGTGCAGCAGGAGTTTGGTATAGCATGCCTATCTCCGATCTCCTGGCCAGTCTGATAGCGGGGACAATGCTGGTGTGGCAATTTCGAAAATTTAGGGTACAGGCTCAAGGGAGATGACAACGTTGTTGCCCAGCTTATCAGTTTGGAAGCGGAACCATGGGTCTGCGTCCATGATTCAGTTTCAATCCTAATTTATAGGATTCGGGTCCATGCAGGTCCTTTATATTCATCTCACCGAGGTTGACCAAAATGCCGCGTGCCATTAGCCCGGCATCTTCATTTGCTTTGCGAGGAAGAATTTCAGCCTTCTCTTTCAGGTCTGCCAGATGAGTGCGGATGGCAGGTTGCATAGCTTTGTCCAAGGACAAACATTCCAGTAAAGAGTAACCGACTTTTCTGTCAGCTTCTTTTGCCGGATGATTTAGACGCTCGATGCCTTTGGATGTTTCTCCCAAATAGGCTGCAGCATAGGCTGCTTCGCAGGCTATATATGGGTCGGCATCGTTCATCAGGGTAAGCAAGGTTGGAGGACAAACTTGTAACTCTCCTTTGATTCCAAGTTGCGCTAAACCTACGGATGCCCAATAACGCATTTCCGGGTATTGGCTGGATAATGCTTTCTCGAATACAGAGGCATCGCTTGCTTTAGCTGTACCGGCTAACTCTACAAGGTTATATAGTTCATTCAAGGGATATTTTTCTTTGCGCACTTTGTCGTATAATGTTGTATTTACGCGGGAAGTGGGCATGAAAAATCCTAAATCTTTTGTAGAACGGATATGTTCAGAAAGGGCTTTACGCATTTTTGCCAGGACTTCCGCATATTCGGGAGAGTCGGATAAATTATGCAGTTCGCCCGGATCTTTTTCAAGGTCGAACAACATTTCGGCCGGGTGGGCGTTGAAAGTTTGTGCCCAGTCGGGATTGGTATTGTGACCGCCTAATACCAACTTGTCCCATGCCTTATTGGACGGCATACCCCATTGATAATAATTGCGCAGGGCAAATTGACGATAGGGGATATAGCTACGGATGTATTTGAAACGTCCGTCGGTGGCGGCACGTACAGGCATAAAATGATGTAGTTGGTTGGCAGCCAGAGCAAACTGAATTTCCCGTTTTTCATCGGATGCATATTTCCCGTATAAAGCTTTGCCTTGCATGTGCTTAGGCGGTTTTACTCCCGCAAGACTAAGTACGGTAGGGCCTAAATCGGTGAAGTTCACCAAAGAATATTCTTTACCGGATGCTTTCTTTCCAGCCAGATGTTGCCATTTGGGTGGAAAGTAGGCTATCATGGGGACTCTCAAACCGCTTTCATATAAATATCCTTTGCCGCGCGGGACGCAACCGCCATGATCGCTGAAGAAGAAGATAATCGTATTGTCGTCCAATCCCTTTTCTTTCAGATCTTTCAGAAAAAAGCCCAACCAAGTATCTACATCCTGTACGGCTTCCAAGTGGCCGGCATAGTCGGAACGCACTTCGGGCAAGTCGGGTACGTAGGAAGGCAGGGTGAGAAGTTCAGGATAAATACCTTCCGTTGTATAATCTCTTCGTCCATCAGTGTGGAAAGTACGGATACGTCCCATGTGTGAGGTCACTGTGTTATACACAGCGAAGAATGGTTGGTCTTTACCGCGTTTAGTACTGTTGTAGGATGCTTTAGGGGTACATTCGTCCCAACAACTTTTATTGTCTGTGGTGGAGTTGTAATGCGTTTTGCTGTTGTTAGTGCAATAATATCCGGCTTCCCGTAGCCATTGAGGGAAGAATATGTTTTCCGGAGTGTCGTATGGAACCGGATGGACATCCATTCCGTAGCTTGAGGAGTAGCAGCCGGTGATAAGTGACGAGCGTGCAGCAGAACTTTGCGGAGCCACTGACCATGCGTTCATAAATTGTATGCCATGAACGGCTAGACTATCCGCATTTGGGGTGTGTACGCCTTTATTACCATAACAACCGAATTCGTAAGCGCTGGTATCTTCAAAAGTAAGCCAAAGAATATTGGGTCTTTCATTCTTTTTGTTGTCTGCAGCATCAGCCTGGACGGCGTTCAGCCCGCAAAAAGCAGTACACATGAGTAAAGGTAAGTTTTTCATGTTATATTTAGTTTTTTAGTAACGGTTGCTAAGATAGGGCATTTGCTCTGATAAGCATGCCTGATGTGTTTAAAAAACTGCCAATATTGTTTTGGTATACAAATATTCAACAAAATTGATGAAGATTCAACAAAATTATGGAATCGGTAAACGTATGTTGTGGTGTATTGGAGAAAATAACGGCAATATGTTGCCGGAATGTTCTATTTTTGAAAAATGAATCTGATAATACTAAATAATATGAGAAACATTTTATTTGTGGCGTTTGTGTTTGCGCTCTCTTTCTCGGGACGAGTATGTGCCGGAAATCCTGTTTATTCTGATAAATCCCTACGTAATGATGCGGAAAAACTGTTGATGGAGTGGGTAGATACTCTGCTGACTTACCAATGTGAAGGATTGCATCCTGCGCTTGACGGAGGTTTTCTTTGTCCTGCCTGCGCTCGTATTCATGGGCGGATAGGAGATACGGTTCTTCCTCTGATGTATTTAGCGGACAAAACCGGCGATGATAAATATTTGCTTGCCGCCAAGAAGCTTATGAAATGGATGGAGAATGTGCATCGTCCGGATGGTTCATGGATGAACGATGTACATGTGTCAGACTGGAGTGGAACGACTGTATTTGCGGCTATCGCTTTATATGAGGCAGTGCATTATCATGGGCATTTGCTGGATGATTCTACCTGTAATCATTGGAAAAAACAATTGTTGGAAGCTGGCGAATTTATGATGAAGAATCCTCAGATGTACAGTCGCCGTATGCAGGGGAACATGAAGCGCTTGAATAATGTGAACTATTCAGCCTCGGTGACATATGCCTTGCAGGCTCTTGGCGAGATGTTTAACCGTCCGGATTTCAAGGAAGAAGCCCGGATTGTGGCTTCGGATTTGAAGAAATTTTTTACAGTAAACGACTTTTTTTTATACGGTGAAGGACCTAAGATATGGACACCTACTAAGAATGGCTGTCTTCCTGTGGATTTAGGCTATAATATAGAAGAGTCTTTGCCTAATCTGGCCTATTATGCGCTTATGGTGAACGACCGGGAACTGCTCTCTATTGTGGAACGTTCCATGAATACTCACTTGGAATTTATGTTGCCTGATGGTGCGTGGGATAATAGTTGGGGGACACGCAGTTTTAAGTGGACATATTGGGGCGGACGTACGAGCGATGGTTTCATGGGTGGTTATTATGCTATGGCAGAACAACACCCGGAGTATCTGGAAGCTATTCGGCGCAATATACGATTACTGAAAAAATCGACAAATAACGGATTGCTTCATGCCGGACGTGATTATCAGGCTTCAGGAATTCCGGCTTGTATTCATCATACTTTTGGTCATGCCAAGGCTCTGACCGCTTTTCTTGAGCTTCCACCTGTCAAAGCACCACAATACAAGTCACTGCCACGCGATAATGCTTATGGGGTGAAGTATTTCCAGGATATTCGTACTTGGCTGGTTGCAGAAGGATCATGGCGTTCCACGTGTACCGGTTTTGATGCTGAATATAAGGTAAAGGGCACTCACCCGATGGGAGGAGCTGTTTCTCTGTTGTGGCACGAACAGGCTGGTCCGGTCTTTGCCGCTACAACAAACCGGTATGCTCTGATAGAAGCGCCTAATATGCAGAGTAATAGCAGAAAGTATATAATGAGTGGAACACCGCGGGTTGAAATGGTACAGTATGGAACTATTTATAGTAATTTGGATGACTTGGATACGGATATTGTTTATACTCAAGAGAAAGATAAGCATCGTTTCCATATCAATACTCATTTGGTGGACGCTGACCAGCAGACACCGGTTCAGGGGGCGTTTCCTGTGACTTTGGATTATGTGTACTCCAAACAGGGCATGTCGATAGTAGTGGATTATTGTCCTTTGACAGCCTGCCTTGTTTTGCCGGTCATTGCCGCACCTTCAGAGGTAGTGGATATTACCTCGAAAGGCATGCTTCTTCAGAAAAAAGAGGGCGTATTGGAAATAATCTGCGTGAATGGCATGTTGAAGGTAGCTCCGACAGATGAAGATGGTCGAATATTTAATCCTGTACCCGGTTTTTCTTTTGTTCCTTTACAGATATTTCCTGAGGGGGAGAATAAGAAAATTCAAATTGAAATCACATATAATTAATATATTTTTGTTTCTTTGTTTTTATGTTATAATATTATATATCTAAATTATATGAAAACGTTTCGGCCTTTGTTAACATTCTTTGGAGTATTATTTACATGTATCGGGTATGCCAATAATCTGGACGGTATACGTTTTACGCATATCGGATTGGAAGAAGGCCTGTCACATTGCACGATATTTGGTATTAATCAGGACAAGGAAGGAAATTTGTGGTTTGCGACTTACGATGGGGTCAATAAATACGATGGCTACAATTTTACAGTCTATCGTCATCAATATGCGAATCCTCAAAGCATAGCTTGCGACATTAGTCGCTGTGTAACAGTTGATGATTCCGGTAGAGTATGGATTGGTACCAGAGAGGGTTTTTCTCTTTATAATCGGGACCAAGATACTTTCTCGAATTATTTTTATAAAGAAAATGGTTATAAAGCTACTGTCACATGCATAGCACCAATGAATAAGGACTATCTGATGTTGGGTACAACCAGTGGAGTATTGCTTTTTGATATAGGGAAGGAACGTATTCTGAATGATACGTTACCTCATCCGCTACATTTGTTGAGACCTACTGCTATGGTTCGTCAAAGTGATAAGATTTACATAGGAGTGGAGAAAGGACTTTATGTCTATTCTTTGGCAAATGGAACTTTGGAAAAGTTGGTGGATATGCCGAAAGCAACACGTATACATTCCGTCTTTTGTCAGATGTTCACCCGGATATGGATAGCGACGGAAGGTGAAGGGCTATACATGTATGATACTAAATCCAAGGAGCTGAAGAATTATAGACATGAGGACGGATATTCCGGTCTGAATTCAAACTATGTGCGTTCTTTGGCCGTAGATCAGGAAAACAGATTGTGGGTTGGCACTTATGGGGGCTTGAATATTTACGAAGGAGGTAAAGATCGCTTTTTGTCGGTGAGAAATTCTGCAATACAGGAGGGGAGTCTGTCACAGAATTCTGTACGTAGTATTTTTATGGATTCGCAAGGAGGAATGTGGTTGGGCACTTATTGGGGAGGATTGAACTATTATCATCCTTTGTGCAATCGTTTTCAGCATATTAAGCATGTTCCATTCGCCAATTCCATCAGTGATAATGTAGTCAGCTGTATAGTGGAGGATAATGCAAAGAATCTGTGGATCGGCACTAATGGAGGTGGCCTGAATTTTTACGACAGCGCTTCAAAAACATACAAATACTATTTGCAGAATTCCGACTTGTCAAAAGAGGTATCTTTTAAAGATATAAAGGCGGTGTATGTCGATGAACTGCATGATAATATATATGTTGGAACTCATGCGGGTGGAATGATAGTACTGAATCGTAGGACAGGAAACCAACGTTTTTTCAATACTCAAAACAGTGATTTGCCTAGTAATAATATTTATTCTATTTTATCGGATGGGCATGGAGGGCTTTGGATTGCATCATTGGGTACTCTAATTCATTATGATATAGCTGGTAACCATTTTCAGACGGTTGATAAAGATAGCAAAGGAAAGCGTTTGCAAGAATCCAACAGTGTATTGTTCCGGGATTCTAAGAAACGTATTTGGGCAGGAGGGGAAATGGGACTTACTATTTATAATCAAACAGGCACTTCTTTGACAATTAATACGGAATATGATATCGCTCCTATATTGAAGCAATCGTTTATAAACTGTTTCTGTGAATCTACATCCGGATATATATGGGTTGGAACACGTAATGGACTTTTTGGCTTGAAGGAGAATGCTAAAGAATTATTGCAGTACACAACGGTTGACGGACTGCCCAGTAATGTTATTTATGGCATTCTGGAAGATAGTTACGGGCGTTTGTGGATAAGTACAAACCAGGGATTGAGCTGTTTGACCCCCGGAAGCAGAAAATTACGTAATTTTACTATCGTGGACGGTTTGCAGAGTAATCAGTTCAATGCCGGTTCTTATTGTCGAATTAATAATGGGAACATGCTTTTTGGAGGGATTAATGGAATTACTTCGTTTCGGCCTGAAACGCTTATTGATAATCCGTATTCTCCGAGACCATTTATAAATAAATTATATGTATCCAATAAGGAAGTATTGCCTGGTGATGAAACAAGAATTTTGAAAAAATGTATAGAAAACGAGGATCATATAACATTGACCTCCTCCCAAAACTCTTTTTCTATCTCATTCGTGGTTTCAAACTATATTGCTGGAAAGCATAACACTTTTGCGTATAAGCTGGAAGGATACAACGACTCGTGGTACAGCCAAGATAATATAAATTTAGTTTCCTACTCAAATTTACCGGCAGGAGATTATACATTTTTTTTGAAAGCTGCCAATAATGATGGAAAATGGAGTGAAGAGCCTGCAATTCTTCATATACGGGTACTTCCGGTTTGGTATTGTACTTGGTGGGCTATTTCTATTTTCATTATTTTGTGCGCGGGGCTATTGTTTGGTGTCTTGCGCTTCTTTTGGTTGCGCAAGAATATGCAGGCTGAGATTCTGATGGAGCGCTTGGATAAAGAGAAACAAGAGGAAATCAGCCAGATGAAAATCCGCTTTTACATTGACATCTCTCATGAGCTTCGTACTCCTCTTACTTTGATTGTTGCCCCATTGCAGGAACTTATTGAACGTATTAAAGGCCATTGGGAACATGAAAAACTGTCATATATTCAGCGTAATACGAACCGCTTGTTGCATTTGGTCAATCAGTTAATGGATTATCGTCGCGCTGAATTGGGTATTTTTGAATTGAGACCGGTATATGCTAATGCTTATAAGAAAGTCTTGAACTGTTTCTTGAATTATGAGAACTTGTCGAAAAGGAAGGATATAGATTATAATTTATATACGGAATTGCAAGATGAAGAGTTGCTCTTTGATGAGACCTATTTGGACTTGATTGTAAATAATTTGCTTTCAAACGCTTTTAAATATACGGAAAAAGGAGAGTGCATTACCGTACGTCTTTATAAAGAAGATAATAATCTTGTTTTGCAAGTGATTGATACGGGTGTCGGTATTCCGGCGGAAAAACAGAAAAAAATATTTGAGCGTTTTTATCAGGCGGAAAGTGGACATGAAGGAAGCGGTATAGGCTTGTCGCTGGTTCAACGTCTGGTAGAACTGCATCATGGGCATATCACTCTGGAAAGCAAAGTGGGCGAGGGCTCTACGTTTTCCATTTATATACCGCAGGATAAGTCTATGTATACTTCTGAGGAACTGCTTGCGCAAGAAGAGGGGGCCAAAGAGCAGCGTGCATATTATACAAATGCGCATGATGTTTATATTGATGATGAAGAACTGCTGGAAACAAGCGCGTTGGCAGACGGAGAAAAAGAAAAACGGGGAAAGATTTTAGTAGTGGATGATAACCAGGAACTTCGGCAATATTTGGTGAGTGGTTTGTCAAGCGACTTTAATTTATTGGAAGCAGACAATGGGCAGAAAGCCTTGGATATATTGAAAGGCCAAGAGGTTGATTTAGTCATTACTGATGTTATGATGCCCGTAATGGATGGAGTCAAATTGTGTAAAGCGATTAAGCAAAATATACGAACTTGCCATATTCCTGTATATATGCTGTCGGCAAAGGCTGATACAAAATATCAGTTGGAAGGGCTTCAAGTTGGAGCGGATGACTATATTCCTAAGCCTTTCTCTATGCCGATCTTGAAAACAAAGATTCAGAATGTGTTACGTACGCGTTATCGTGTTTTTGAACGCTATTCTAATACTACCGAAGTAGAACCGGAGAAATTGGCAAATAATACAATGGACGAGGAACTGTTGAGAAGAGCCATAGCAGTGATTGAGAAAAACATGGATAATGTAGAGTTTTCAACGGAACAATTTGCCAGGGAAATGAATATGAGCCGTTCTAATCTCCATTTGAAGTTGAAAGCGATTACCGGTAAGTCGGCGATAGACTTTATTCATAAAATCAGGTTTAATCGTGCATGCCAGTTGCTGAAAGAAGGCAGATATTCTGTTTCGGAAATTAGTTTTATGGTGGGATATAATACTCCTTCTTATTTTGCCGCGCGTTTTAAGAAGTATATGGGATGCCTGCCTACGGAATATGGAAAGAATAATGCATAACTGTCAT